>Ga0247727_10004239_pt1 | contig 30628 bp, 23 predicted proteins | sample WisWelCaveWW1625_FD_202498 | JGI IMG/M metagenome (GOLD analysis project Ga0247727, IMG submission 202498) | Biofilm microbial communities from Wishing Well Cave, Virginia, United States - WW16-25 | ecosystem: Environmental > Aquatic > Deep subsurface > Groundwater > Cave microbial mat | place... | reverse complement strand
CTGTTGCACTATCATGTACCCCCGTCACGCTGGACACCGCCCAAGCGGCGCGGGCGCGTTTCTAAAGCAACCCAAGAGCTCATCAAACGCTGGTGTTAGCTCCACGATTTAGTGGGGTGCTACCCAATCAACCGATCATTTTCCTTTAACGCAATCCCCCACCGCAGCGCGTCGCCCTTTTCATTGCGTTCGCGCATCCGCGCAATCAATTCCCGCGCCTGTTCAACACTCGTGAACGTCGCTAAATCATAAAAGCGCGTCACCGCGTCATCACCAAAAATTTCAAACACTGCATCCGCGTCGCTATCGCGGATTTCGCGGAGGCGGAGGCGTTCGGTTTCAAGAATCTGAAAATCCATTATCGGAGAGCTGTCATTCTGAACGGAGTGAAGAATCTCTTACGGGCAAAGCCAAGATTCTTCACTCCGTTCACAATGACAAACAATTCATCCGCGTCCAATCTCTAATCTCCAATCTCCAATCTCCTGCACTCCCCACTCGGCAACCCCGCAAACTGCTCGCGTATCCGCGCCTCCGCGCCTTCATCCAAGAATGACGCATGATCCTTCGCAAACAATTCGCGCACGCGTTTCAACGCCCGCCCTTGCGCGTCCAGTGCGCCCATCTTTTCCCAACGCTGCCGCGGATCCCGATCCGCAATTTCGGGAATCAACATCGTCTCTTTCATCAACGCGTAGGTTTGCGCTTTATCAATAAACATCCCCGCAGGTCCTGTTTCCGCAATCACATCCAACGACAAATTTTCCTCATTGAATTGAAACCCGCGCGCCAACCGTTTCAACATCAACGCGATTTCGCCATCCGTCACCGTCTTGCCAAAATCAAAACACATCAGCGCGCTCTCAATAACCCCGCGCGGAAATTTCACAATCTCATTTTCGTCAACGTTCAATCCCTGCGCGCGAAAAATTTCTTGCGCGTGCAAATTCCGCACCAGCGATGCCTCATGTACCCGCGCGATTTCTGAATCGTTTAACAATGTTGCAAACATAAACAACCCCCCTCTCCTAAAAAATTTTGCCCGCAAAATTTTTTAGGAGAGGGGCTGGGGGTGAGGAGTTAGATAAAGAACGGCGGACTCGTAAACACATAATTGTCAAATTTCCCAAACGCCGCATCACTCATAAAAAACGTCACGAACGAATCCAACTTGTATTTTCGCGCCAACAAATAATCAATCGCCGCGCGGTTAATCATCGGCAATTCAAAACCAATTTCCTTGTCGCCGCGTTCCAACGCGCATCCTTCCGCGTGCGCCATCACCGCCGGAAAATCGTTTGCATCCAACAACGCGATGGGTCCCGTACCCGCCGCGAGATACCCGTACCCCACAACCTTTCCCGCGCGTTTGTAAAAGCATAATTCGCGCGTCTCCATCAAATACAAATGATCCGCGTCGCGTGCATGTCCCAACACCGCGCGGTCAATTTCCGCCAACGCGTCCAGAATGTACGGAACGTTCGCCGTAACGTTCCCGTTCGCCGTAACATTCCCGTTCCCGCGCGCAAATTCCAAATCACTCTCGACGAAAAAATTTTCAGGTGCGCGGCCCCAGTACATGCTCGGAAAACGCGGCACCACGCCCGCTTTCAAATAGCGCGCTTGCGCCCGCACATCGGTGGTGGCAATGATGACGCGGTGTTTTGCCGCTTCTGTAGGGAACGCGCCCGCCGTTGTAGGGAACGCGCCCGCCGTTGTAGGGAACGCGCCCGCCGTTGTAGGGAACGCTCGCCGCAGCAGTTCCCCCCCCACGCCAGCTGATTGCGCGCGCGGCGACACAAAAAATTCCGTCAATTCCAAAACGCCATCGCGTAAAATCGAACGCGCATAGCCCACCGCGTGCCCCTCCTCCTCCGCGATCCAAAACTCGTGAGCTGTCCGCGCTAAATGTTCAAACAACGCTTTGCGCCGCGTCCAAATTTCCGCGCGCACCTCTGGATCCCCCGCGCCCGTAATCGCCATCGTCCCCTGTCGTTCTGACAAATCCATCAGCGCCGCTTCAAACACCTGCCACACCGCAAACGAATCGTCAATCGTCCCGCGTCGAAAATTTATTTCCATCGTTCCCTCGCGCATCGCGCATCGCGAATGGCATATCGCATATCGCGATTCACTGCCGAGTAGAGACGTTTCACCGAAACGTCTCTACATCACCCCCTCACCCCTTCATCCTTCATCCTTCATCCTTCCGCCTTGTATCACTCCCCCCGTCGCCTGATGCCCATGCGTAATCACTACGAACGCGTTCGGATCCGCCTTGGTCACAATTTCGCGCAGCGTGTCCACAAACGGACGACTCACGGTGCAAAACAAAACATTGTGGGGTTTTTCCGTGAACATGCCTTCGCCTTGCCACGCGGTCACACCGATCTGCAATTTTTCCAACAACGCGCGCGACACTTCCGCGCGTTTGTCAGTCACAATGAAAGCAGTCCGAACAACGCTCGGACCTTCCAAAATATAATCCGTTGCAATGCCCCACACGAACAATGTGACAAGCGCGTACAATGCCGCTTCCCATCCAAACACAATGCCCGCCGCGAGAATGATCAAACCATCTGTAATGAAATAAATTTGCGAAATCGGAATGCCCGTTTTCAATTGCAAGATGCGCGAAATAATTCCTGTGCTCGCGGTTGTGCCGCCCGCGCGATAAATCAATCCTGTGCCGATGCCGCCGACAACCCCCGCGAAAATCGCGTTCAACAAAATATTTTCCGAAACACCGCGCGGCAAAAAATTTGCGACGACATCCGCGCCCAGGTTGTAAATCAAAACTACGTACAGTGTCTTGGTCAAAAAATGAAAGCGTCCGAGATTGCGAAAGCCCAGCGCCAGCAGCGGAATGTTCATCACCAGCATCATTACGCCCACCGGAAAATTTACAAAATGATTCAAAATAATCGCCGCGCCCGAAACGCCCCCCGGAGCGATTTTCGACGGTGCAAGAAAAATCGCCACATTCGACGCGAGAATCAAGCCCCCCAGCGTCAACACCGCATACGTCGCCACCGTTTTGCGCCAATCCATTTCCCGCGCGCGTTGCATCACCTTTGCCATAAGACATGAACCGCGAATCTACGCGAATAAAAATCTTTCAATTCGCGCAGATTCGTGAAAATTCGCGGTCTCTCGTTTCTCGTTTCTCGTTTGACGTTTGACGTTTCACATCACTCTCTCAACTCCCGCACCTTTTGCAGCAACAAAAACACCGCAATCGCCATCAACGCCACAATCAACAACCATTGCCAATTTCGCGCCACCACAATCACACTGGCAATGACGGCGAGGATGACTGCAATGGTATTGATCGTTTCAATATACGTGCCGCGCAAAAGGGATTCGAGCAAAATAAAACTCACAATCATCAACCCTGCGCCTGCCAACAAGAACTGCGGCTCAAAAATTAGAATCGCCACAATGCCAAACAACAACACACTGATGCTCACAGCCGCCCACGTATCCGCGAGCCGATTAAAGCGCAAGCGCGAGGGACTCACCGGTTTGCCCAAATGCATAATATGCGCGCGCGGATCATCGGCAATGCCCGCGCGTAATTTTTCCGCGCGCCGCGCGAGCGTCTCCAGCAGCGCGGCATTTTGCGATTCCTCGCGACGCAAGGTTTTGATCTCTTCTGAAAGTTTGTTGACCTCGAGTTGCAAAGCATCGTATGGAATTGAGAGGAACGGATTGCCCTGCATCGCGCGCTGTTGAATCCCCAACTCCTGCAATTGATTCACGCGCGGCGCGAGCGCGTCGGCAATTTCCGTTTGCCGCGCGTTCAATTCCGCCACCCGCGTTTCAATGCGCGGCAATTCTTGTGGCGGTGGGGGCACTTTGTCGAGACCCGCAAAGCCAAGCGGATCGTACCACGAACCGCGCGGTGTGCCATCGCGATTGTACATTGGACCCGCGGGCGCGTTCTCGCCCGAAATCGGATCGCGCGCATACAAGCCCCACAAGCCGCGATACTCACTCACCCACAGCGTCTCTTCGCTAATCACATTCAGCTGCCATTCTTTTAGCTGCCCGGGTCCGATCACCACACCATCGCCGCGCGCAAAATCTACAAAGGGAATTCGGAACGGACTGCCCTCATACCCCGCGCCAATGCCGAACGTTTGCCGCCAAAATTGACTCCACGCGCGCGTCACGCGCGACAACCATTTCGGCAGCGGCAAACTCACTTCCGCTTGATATTCGCCCGGGCGAAAATACGAGGCGTGCGAACCCGCGCCCGCATACACAACGGGATGATCGTTAACAAATTCAATTTCCGCGCGATCATCCCAACGCCGCCGCAAATCATCGCCATTAAAATCGTGTGACGCGTATGCTGTCCATTCGGGAATCAAACGCCCCGCGTCTTCGTACAAATAGATCATGATCATTTCCCAATCCGACTCGTGATCGTTGACGCCATGAAAACCCGAACGCCAGCTGTTGTAGGCGAGAAAAAACCAATACTGCAAAATCGTCCAGCCATTACGTCGCACCACGCGCCCGTGATAGACAAATTTTTCCTCGCGCTGCTGCAATTCATCGTACTGCAATTCCGCTTGCGCGGCGACCGCGCCCGGCACGCGTCCGCGCAGCAGCAGCGTCAAACTGAATAGCGCATCCGCGAGTCTTGGCAGCAATCCCCCACGAGCTAAACGTCCCTGCCCCGCTTTGAAAACATTTTCCTTGGCGCGGTGCATGGCGCGCCCTTGCGACAATGCGCCCACACTTTCTTGTAACGTTTGCGGCGCGACAAACCGCAAATACTCTACCGCGTCAAATTCTAAATTGCGCGGTTGCACCAATTTTTCCATCGTCAATTCGCCGCGCCGCGCGAGAATTTCTTCGCGCCCATCCGCGTACCGCACACACAGCGCGCACAATTGGACGTAGCGTTCCACGTCCATCGGAAAAAATTGTTCGCCTTGCGTGTACTTGACGATGGGCTCAAACGCGCGCAGCAATTCGAAATCAGTTGCTGTCGAAGGAATTGAGAGTCTTGACAGAGAAGGATTCATTTTCGGGCGGACGAATGTTAAAGATGCGGCGCACCGTATTTTGATTCAACATATACACCAACGCAATACTAAAAATCATCGTGATAAAATTCCCACCTCCCGCAAAAGTAGAAGCAACTTCAATCAACAACTTGAGCGCTTGCCAGCTCATTGCCGCGACCCACGCCCAACGTTTTTCGCGCCAAAAGCCGACCGCGAGGACAAGTTGCACCAGCCCCACGACGATCGAATAAATTGCCAAAACAAGTTTATCGCCGGCATCCGTCAAAAATTCATTCGGATCATCTTCCAGAACCAGCGCAACGTCAAAAAGCCCGCGCGCAACCTGATCGTTTAGATACACCGTCGCCGCGCCAACGAAAATGTTCACGAGCGCGCCCAGCACCAAAATCCAACCGATGATGGCGATCGCAACGGGACGCTTTGAAGTTTGAGAAGGGTTTGTGGACATGGGGGAATGGGGGCGATTATACAATGCGCGTTTTCAAATGACAATGGGCAAATTTCAGAAACCCGTTTTTTGTGAACAAAAACGGGTTTCTGAAATTTGCGTGAAACAAATGACTATGCTATATTTTCGCCTCGTTAGCCCGCGTGGTGCGCGGGAATTTTTTTGTCTCCATCCCGCGCGTAGGGCGATTTGTTGCGAACACCGTTCGCGCAATCGCCTTACAGAAAGGAACTGATCATGAACCTCGTAGAAACAGTCGTCAACGAAAATCTAAAAAAGAGCGTCCCCGAAATCCGCCCCGGAGATCGCGTGCGCGTCCACGTTCGCATCGTCGAAGGCGAACGCGAACGTATTCAAGTTTTTCAAGGCGTCGTCATGCGGAAACGCGGCGGCAGCATCAAAGAAAATTTTACCGTCCGCCGCATCGGCGCGCACGGCGTCGGCGTCGAACGCACCTTTTTCATCCACTCGCCGCGTTTGGAAAAAATCGAAGTCACCGCCCACGCCCATGTCCGCCGCGCACAATTGTATTATTTACGCGACCGCGTAGGCAAAGCCGCCCGCTTGCGCGAAAAACGCATGGACGGCAAAAAAGTGGCTGTCGAAACGAGCGAACCGAGCGAAACAGCCGAAGAATAAGCTGATAAAATACCGAGGCAAATACGCCTCGGTTTTTTGTTATGCGCGCGCCAAAAACTTTTCCCTCTCTCGAATACGAATCCGCCTTTTGGCGCGACGGCTTTGAAAGTGTCGCGGGTTTGGATGAAGCAGGGCGCGGCGCATTAGCGGGACCCGTTGTCGCCGCCGCCGTGATTCTCCCGCGTCTTGATGATGAACACGCGCACGATTGGACACATCACAAACTTTTTCAAACCATCGCCCGCGCCAACGACTCTAAAAAATTAAGTGAACCCGCGCGTGAAAAATTGTTCGATCCGATTTGTTCTCTCGCCACCGCATTCGCGCTTGGTTCCGCTTCCCACATTGAAATAGATGAACTCAACATTTTGCGCGCATCCCATCTAGCAATGTATCGCGCGCTCGACGCGCTGCCCCTGCAACCTGACGCGTTACTCCTCGACGCGCTCGTCCTCCACAACCTTCATCTCCCCCAACAAGGCATCATTCACGGTGACGCGCTCGCGCTCTCTATCGCCGCCGCCTCCATCCTCGCCAAAGTGACGCGGGATCGCCTCATGCGTGAACTCGACGCGCAATTTCCCCACTACCATTTCGCGCAAAACAAAGGCTACGGCACCCGCCAACACCTGCGCGCGCTGCGCGAATTGGGCGCGTCACCCATCCATCGCCAAACCTACGCGCCTGTGATGCAAAGGATGAAGGATGAGGGATGAAGGATGAAATCTTTATCTGGTAATTACCCACAACGCGTAGAAGGCGTTCTCTAACGCCGAGCCGGTCGCGTTAGAGAACGCTCCCTACGCGAGATGTGGGTAATCACCAGAATCTTCATCTTTTGATGTGTGGTACAATTCAAAGCATGGCAACCACCTCACGCGCGCGCAAAAATTTTGGTGATTCCGCCGAACGCGTCGCGGCATTGCATCTCGAACAAAATGGGTATCGTGTGATCGCGCGCAATGTGCGAACGCGGCACGGTGAAATTGACATCATCGCGGAGGATAACGACGGTCTCGCGTTCGTCGAAGTCAAAGCGCGCCGCACGCGCAAATACGGCGCGCCCGAAGAAGCCCTCACGCCGCGCAAACAATTGAAACTCGTGCAGCTCGCGGATTCATTCATTGCGGCAAATGAAATGTTTGCCGAAAAAGCGTGGCGGATAGATGTTGTGGCGATAGAGTTGGATAAAACGGGAAAATTGATTCGACTGGAAGTGATCAAGAACGCGGTGGAGATGTGATCGCGTTCCAGTACAATGTCATTTCGAGCAGAGCGAGAAATCTCGGTCTGGCAAAAAGAGATTTCGGCGATGATTACATCGCACTCCGCTCGAAATGGCAATCTCTCGCTTTGTCTGTTCAAAAATTATTCGTGATCGTTGGACCCACCGCCATCGGCAAGTCTGACCTCGCGCTGAAACTCGCGCGCGACATGCACGGCGAAATCGTTTCCGCCGATTCGCGCACGATCTATCGCGGGATGGACATTGCAACGGCGAAACCCTCGCGCGCGGATCAAGAACTTGTGCCACATCATTTGATTGATGTGGTCGAACCCGATGAGGAATTAACGCTGGCGGATTATCAGCAGCGCGCGTACAACGCGATTGATGATATTTTCGCACGCGGAAAAATTCCGTTGTTGGTGGGTGGAACGGGATTGTATGTGCGCGCGATTGTCGAGGGCTATAACATTCCGCGCGTGCCGCCGAACATATCTCGTCGCAGTGAACTCGAACAAATTCCTGCGCCCGAACTGTACGCGCATTTGCAAACCCTCGATCCTGACATCGCGCAAACGATCTTGCCCAACAATACGCGGCGCATGATTCGCGCGTTGGAAGTGATTGAAGCGACAGGCGCGAAAATGTCCGCGCAGCAAACGCGTCACCCCCCCCCGTATCCAGCTTTACAAATCGGGCTGCAGTTGCCGCGCTCGTTGTTGTATGCGCGCGTGGATGCGCGGATTGAAAAGATGATGGCAAATGGTTTGGTGAACGAAGTGCGCGGCTTGGTGGCGCGTGGCTATTCGTTTCAATTGCCGAGCATGACAAGTTTGGGGTATCGCGAAATTGGCGCGTTTGTGCGCGGCGAAATTTCGTTGGAGGAAGCGGTGATATTGCTGAAAAGCAACACGCGCAAATTTATTCGCCATCAAGCGAATTGGTTTCGTCCGACGGACGCGCGGATTCGATGGTTTGATTTGTCTATTTCGAGTTATGATGACATTCAAGAATTTGTTGCAAGCCAAGTTCCTTGAAACGCGAATCTGCGCGAATCAAAAACACGAATCTCCGCGAATCTTTCCGAAAAAAACAAAAAAGTTCGCGTAGATTCGTTTGGATCCGCATAGATTCGCGTTTTCGATCCGATGCTCAATCTTGACACCGTCCGCTCCGACGCGCGCGCCATCTTTGATGCGGCATTACGCGCCGCTGATCCGCGGCTTGCCGTCGAACGCGTGTTGGTGCGGCGCGGCGATCACCTGCTATTAAATGATCTGCCCATTTTTGATTTTGCGCGCGGCAAGCTCACCGTATTGGGCGCGGGCAAAGCGGGCGCGCCGATGGCACAAGCGGTGCAAGAGATTGTGGGCGGCGAGGAATGGCTCGGCGCGGTGACAGTTAAGTACGGACATGTCGCGCCAACACAATGGATCCTCCTGTACGAAGCGGGACATCCGCTGCCCGATGAAAATACATTGCGCGCGACCCATTCGTTGGTATCGTTGTTGGAAGAGCTGACCGAAAACGATCTCGTCCTCTGTCTCTTTTCGGGCGGTGGTTCGGCGTTGATGGAATGGTTGGTGGATGGCGTGACGCTCGAGGATTTGCGCGTGTTCACAAATGAATTGCTCCGCTGCGGCGCGACGATTTATGAAATCAATACCCTCCGCAAACATATTTCGCAAGTGAAAGGCGGACAGCTCGCGCGATTGGCACACCCCGCGCGCGTCGTTTCATTGATTCTCTCGGATGTGCTGGGTTCGCCGCTGGACGTGATCGCTTCAGGTCCGACCGCGCCCGATTCGTCCACGTTCGCGGATTGTCTTGCGATTGTGGAAAAATACGCGCTGCGCGAAACATTTCCCGCGTCCATCATTCAACACTATGAGCGCGGCGCGCGCGGTGAAATTGCCGATACGCCAAAAGCGGATGATCCTTTGTTTACGCGCGTGACGAATGTGATTATTGCGGACAATCAGATTGCATGTGATGCCGCCGCCGCGTCCGCGCGCGTGCGCGGGTATGATGTAAAAATGCTTTCGACACAAATGCAAGGCGAGGCACGCGAGATTGGTGAGACGCTAGGCACACAGGCGCGCTCTGCGATACGCGATACGCGATATACTCGCACTTGTTTATTGGGGGGGGGCGAACCGACAGTGAAATTGCGCGGGCAGGGCAAAGGGGGACGCGCGCAAGAACTGGTGTTGGCGGCGGCTTTGGAAATTGGAGGGGATCAAGAAATCGTAGTGTTGAGCGCGGGAACGGATGGCACGGATGGTCCGACGGACGCGGCGGGCGCGTTGGCGGATAATACAACCATTTCACGCGCGCACGCATTGGGCTTGGACGCGCATGCGTTTTTGGAAAACAATGACGCGTATCATTTTTTCGCTGCCTTGAATGATCTCGTTATTACGGGTCCGACGAATACGAATGTGAATGATTTGATGCTCGCGTTGACGTAGGACAAATTTGTAATTTGTCCCCTCGACAAATTGCAAATTTGTCGTACCAAAAAAAAGAATCGCCGCGAAATTTCGCGGCGATTTTTTTCATTGTTGACTGCCCAAGACAGCGAGCGTTTGATTCACTGTCGCAACAGCGGATTGTTCATCCATGCCTGTTTGCGCCGTGAGCTGACCGATCATTTCGTCTTGCTCGTCGCGCGAAAAACTCAACCCTTGCCGCTGCATATCGCCGCCTTGTTGATTGCCACTCATCAATTTGTTCATTACGATTGGCACAATGACGGCGAGCGCGGTCATGGCGATTTCGCGCGAGATACCCAGTTTCTCCGAGAGCATGTCGGCAATCGGCGCAAGCATCGAGTTCATGCCGCCCGCGCCGCCCATTTGCGGTGACGCGCCGCCTATGCCACCGCCCATCATGCCGCCGAGCAAACCGCCGAGCAGTCCGCCCATTGGATCGCCGCCTTGCCCGCCTTGCGCGCCACCACCGCCCATCAAGCCGCCGAGCAAATCACCCAAACCCCCGCCGCCTTGCGGCATCCCGCCTTGACCGCCAGTGCCACCCATCAACCCACCGAGCAAATCGCTTAATGGATCGCCGCCTTGCGGCATGCCACCGCCACTTGGAAATCCACCACCTTGGGGCGCGCCGGCACCACCAATCATCGGCGCATCACCAATGCCATCCGAAAGCGATCCCAACACTTGATCGCCACCTTGCTGTGGCAAATTGGGCTGGGGTTGTCCGCCTTGTGGCGCTGCGCCGCCAAGCAATGCGCCCAGCATATCTGCAAGTTGATCTTGCGATGGATCGCCTTTGCCTTGCCCTTGCGCGTCATCGGCGAGACCGCCGAGTAAAGAACCGAGATCCATTTTTTTCTCCTTTGAGCTTGATTGTCATTCTGAGCGGAGCGAAGAATCTCTGCGTTGGAAGATCGAGATTCTTCGCTCCGCTCAGAATGACAGGTCTGCCACTTGCTCAATCATTTCAATCAAACGCGGGTACACCACTTCAGGTTTCACCAATGAATCAGCTGGATCCATTACATCATGGGGAAGATTTAGCGCGCGCGGAAATTGAAAAGCGTACACTTGATTCGTCTCGTGCGCGCGCCACGCGGCGACGAATTGCTCACACATTTTATTGCTGATGGCAAAATCATTCGCGTTCGTAATCATCCACACCTTACGCGCAGCGGGAGGTTGTTTGCGCGCGGCGTTCAACAATTCATCGCCCAACAGAAACGTATGCGCCAAACTGCGGGTCGCAAAACGTGGATAGGTGTATTCAAATCCCGCGCCTTCGCGCACACGCGGATCCCACCATACAAAAAAATTCGGCAAGCGTTTCAAAACGCGCGCGGCGGGAATCGTCAACGGTGTCGGCAATAAACTTGTGCCAAACGCAGGCGCAATGATCAACACCCGTGCCACGTCCGCGCGTTCTTGCGCCACCCACGTTGCCAACACGCCGCCGAGCGACAAGCCCATGACGACGAGTTCCTCGCCCAAGCCAAACGCCATGTCCGTCACCGCGTTCGTCCATTCGATCATTTCGCGCGTGGTGAGTTGGCTGTGCGCTTGCGTCATGCGATCCTTGTGCCCATGATACGTCAAGCGCGGCGCGAAAACATTATACCCGCGTTCAAACAATAAATCACCCAGCGGCGCGAATTGTTGAATTGAATCGGTGTACCCTTGCAAATACAAAATCGCGCGCGCGGTTTTGTTGCCGTGTGACCAAAGGCGCGTGCGCGAGAGGGGATGAATTGTGTCGTCGTCTTGCGTTTGCAAAGTTTGAATCTGCGTGACGGCTTCATCGAACGAACGCGCGGGATGGGAGACGGGGCGATTCATACTTTGAAAGCAATCAATTCCGCGCGCTGCTCACACATTTTTTCGATCAAGCCCGCCAGCAGTTGCGCGCGCGGAATGATCGAATCGCGCTCGATGTATTCATCGGGGCTGTGATCGAGCCCGCCGACGGGTCCGAGTCCATCCAACACAGGCACCCCTTCCTGCGCGACATTGTTTGCATCCGACGCGCCGCCGGTGCTGACATCCTGAATCGTAAAGCCCAATTCGCGCGCGAGTTCTTTTGCCCAATCTGCCATCAACCCAATCGCGGGCGTTTTCGCCATCGGCGGATAGCCAAAGCGTCCGTGTATTTCGATTTGCGTGCGGGGAACATGCGTTTGCGCGGCGAGCTGAATGATCGCGTCATGCGCGAGGCGCGCGCCTTCGGGATCCACCGCGCGCACATCCACGATCACATGCGCGTCATCTGGCACAACATTCGTCCGCGTCCCGCCGCCAATAATGCCCGCGCTCACGGTGACGCCCGGGGCGATGCCGTTCAAATTGTGCAGCGCGAGAATTTGATGCGCGAGTTCGAGAATCGCGTTCGCGCCTTTTTCAGGTTCCACGCCCGCGTGCGCGGAATGTCCCTTTACGCGCAAAGTGTATTCGCCCGTGCCTTTGCGCGCGCTGACGATATTGCCATTCGCGCGCGCCCCTTCCAACACCAATACCGCGTCCGATTTTTTCACCAACGGCATGTAGAACTTTTTTCCAACAGGGGAACCAACTTCTTCATCACAGCCAAAAAAGATCGAGAGCTCTTGGAAATTTTCAAAGCCCGCGAGCTGCAACCCGCGCATGGCATACATCGCCACGAGCAATCCGCCCTTCATGTCGCCAACGCCCGGACCCAACAATTTATTTCCTTCCGCGCGCAGTGGGCGTTCCGCCGCGACGCCTTCGGGATACACCGTGTCGAGATGTCCGAGCATCAAAAATTTGCCCGCGCCCTTGCCGTGCAGACGCGCGAGATGACAATTGCCAGAATCGCGGACGGGATAGTATTCCATGTCCCATTCCCATTCCTGCCCGCGCGCATTGATCCAATCGCCGACAAAATCCACGCCGCTTTTGGTGTACGTGCCGCAGTCCACATTGACGAGGGTTTCGAGATCAGAAAGGAGTTGGGGAAAAGAGGATTCGAGAAAAGGTTGGAGGTTGATCATGTGTGTAGGGAACGTTCGCCGTAACGTTCCGTGTGCGGGGATTTTACAGGCGCGCGGAATGAATGTCAATGCGAAAACGCTGCCAACGGATAGGGTAGCGGATAAACCGCGATGAATACATCGCCATAAACGGATAGACGCGCGTTCATCCGTTCATCCGTTTATCCGCTTATCCGTTTTCAGCATCCGTTGGCAGTCCTCTCCGTTGGCAGTCCCCTTCTATTATGTCACCTCCACGACAGACACAATCTAACAATTCGTGTACAATCGCGCGTACAACATTGCGCGTCGCGATGGATTGTAGTACTCTTGTGTCCATCACGGCGCGAGCGCGCCTCGCGCAAGAAATGAAAACAAATATGCCAAAATCAAAATCTGAATCTTCCCCGCGTAGGGAACGAAACAGCGTTCGTTCCCTACCTACGCGCCCACGCGCGAAAAAACAAAGTACGGAACGCTCGCCGCAGCGTTCCCCCACGCACGACGCGCACGTTCAAAACGCGCTCTATCGCATCGCCGATGCCGCCAGCGCGGTAACGGAGATGCAGGAATTTTACGCGACGCTGCACCGCATCGTGAGTCAACTGATGTACGCAGAAAATTTTATACTTGGTCTGTACGATCCAGAGACAGAGATGCTGCACTATCCCTATGTGCGCGATCACAAAGGATTGACGTCAGACAAGCCGCGCCCTTTGAGCAAGCGGCAAAAGGGTTTAGCAGTCTATGTGTTGACTACAGGCGAGCTGCTACATGTGTCGCGCGCGGAACAAAAGAAAATGAATGAGGCGGGTGTGATTCATCTCATTGGTGAATTGTCCGAAGATTGGGTGGGCGTGCCGCTCAAAACCAGTGGGGACACCATCGGCGTATTGGCAGTGCAGAGTTATACCAAAGGCGTGAAATACACGACACAAGATGTTGAGGTATTGGATTTTGTCGCGCAGCACATTGCCACCACGCTCGAACGCGCGCGCGCGATCGAAGAAACGCGCCAGCGCAATGCGGAACTCGCCATCATCAACAGCGTACAGCAAGGGCTGGCGTCCAAACTAGAATTTAAAGAAATCATTGATCTCGTCGGTGAAAAGTTACGTGGCATCTTTGACGCGCAAGTAACATTTATTGCGCTGGTGGATCATCAAACCAACATGGTGCATTTGCCTTACTACGTGGAAGATGACAAGCGCTTTGAAGAAGAACCCTTTCCGCTTGGCGAGGGTCTTACCGCGCATGTGATTCGTACAAAAGAACGGCTTGTGATCAACACGAATTTCTTGGCGTTGGCGATTGAACTCGGGGCGAAACCATCTGGCAGCGGGAGAATGTGTAAATCATGGACGGGTATTCCAATCATCGTCGCAGACCGTGTGATGGGCATGCTCAGTCTGCAAAACTATGAGCGTGAAAACGCGTTTTCTGATTCCGACATTAACTTGATGACAACCATTGCCTCGTCACTCGGCGTCGCGCTCGAAAACGCGCGCCTCTTTGATGAGACGCAACGGTTGTTCAAAGAGGAACAGCAGCGCGCCGCGGAACTCGCCATCATCAACAGTGTGCAAGCAGGGTTAGCAGCACAACTCGATTTGCAAGCTATCTTTGACCTCGTAGGCGACAAAGTGCGCGACACCTTCAATGCGCAATCGGTCATGATTACTACGTATGACCGCAAGACGAATTTAGAGCATTTCCCCTACATCATGGAGAGGGGGCAGCGACTATTTGAAGACTCGCTACCTCTAGAAGATAGAGGGTTTGGGATGATTGTCATGCGTACACGCCAACCGCTGATGATCAACGAAGAAATGGAAAAGCGCGGCGCCGAGGTGGGTTCGTATACCATAGGTGGGGGCGAAGAAACCAAGTCAGGCATTTGGGCGCCGCTCGTCATCGGCGAGGAAGCGCGCGGCGTGATCTCTATCCAAAACGTTGACCGTGAACATGCTTTTAGCGATTCCGATTTCCGTTTGCTCACCACACTCGCCAGCAGTTTGAGCGTCGCGCTCGAAAACGCGCGCCTCTTTGATGAGACGCAGCGCCTATTCAAAGAGGAGCAAGCGCGCGCCGCCGAACTCGCCATCATCAACAGCGTGCAGCAAGGCCTCGCCTCCAAACTCGATTATCAAGCGATCATCGAACTCGTCGGCGAAAAAATCCGCGATATTTTTGACGCGCAGGTGGTGGGCATCACCCTCTACGATGCGGCAAGTAACATGGTCAGCTTTCCGTACGGCATCGAGCGCGGCGAACGTTACAATGACCCGCCGCGCCCGCTTGGGGGCTTGAGCGGGCACATTATCCAGACGCGTCAGCCCCTCGTAATCAACCGCGATATGTTGACACGCGCAGAGGAAATTGGCAGAGTCGTCATAGGCAGCGGCGAGTTCTCGAAATCATACCTCGGCGTGCCTGTCATCGTCGGCATACAAGTCATCGGCGTCATTGATTTGCAAAATCTCGATCACGAAGATGCCTTTAGCGAAGCCGATGTGAGCTTGCTCACTACACTCGCCTCGTCGCTCGGTGTTGCGCTTGAAAACGCGCGGCTCTTTGACGAAACACAAAAACGCGCCGACGAAATGTCCGCCCTCACGGACATTGGGCGCGAAATTTCCGAAACGCTGGAATTGAACATTGTGTTGGATCGCATCGCCGCCAACGCGCAGCGCGTTCTCCACGCAGACACAAGCGCGGTGTTATTGCTCGAAAGCGACGGCGAAACGTTGAAACCCATTTCGGTGATGGGCAATGAAGCGGACGTGATTCGCGTCGAGACCTTTAAAATTGGCGAAGGCATGATCGGCAATATCGCGTCGAGCAAACGCGCGGATATGATTCACAACACCGCGCAAGACCCGCGCGCAATTCACATCCCCGGCACGCCCGCCGAAACCGAAGACGAACAACTGATGGTTGCGCCGCTGCTCTTGCAAGAAAATGTCATCGGCGCGTTGTGCGTCTGGCGCGAACAGCAATCGCAAGAATTATTCGCACAGGACGACTTGAATTTTCTCGTCAGCATGGCGCGGCAAGCGGCGATTGCGATTCAGAACGCGCGCTTGTACGCGGCGAGCAATGAACTTCTGGCACAGAGCGAACAGCGCGCGGCGGAACTTGCAGTGATCAACAGCGTGCAGCAGGGGCTTGCGTTGAAACTTGAATTTCAATCCATTCTTGGTCTCGTTGGCGACAAAGTTCGCGCAACGATGAACGCGAACGTCATTTTCATCGCGCTCTACGACAAGGCGACAGGACTCGCTTCGTGGCCCTATTTTTCGATCAATACCGAACAAATCGCGGTGCCATCTGAACCTCTTGCCGACACAATCACTAAACGCGTTCTCTATGCAACCGAACCGCTCAACCTCGGCACAACCGCTGAAATCCTCGCTCACGACGCTGTTCCCCCAGAGGGCTACGATGTTGGCAAATCGTTTCTAGGTGTTCCATTTCATGTGGGGGATGTGATGCTCGGCGCGCTCGTGCTTGGCAATCCCACACGCGAACACGCGTTTAGCGATTCCGATGCCCGTCTGCTCCAAACTCTCGCCAACTCGATGAGCGTCGCGCTCGAAAACGCGCGCTTGTTTGATGAACAGGAAAAAAGCAATCGCGAAATTCGTGAGGCGCTCGAACAACAAAACGCGACGAGCGAAATTTTGCGCGTGATGGCAAGTTCGCCCGACGATGTGCAGCCCGTTCTCGATGCCATTGTGCAGTATGCGGCGAAATTGTGCGATACCGAACACAGCGCGGTGTATCGTACCGATGGGCAAATGCTCGACATGGTTGCGACGAACGACTTTACGGACGAAGGACGCGCGGAAATGCAGCGTTCGTACCCGCGCCCGCTGGATCGCACAGGTGGCTTGTCTGCTTTGGCGATTCTGGACCGCATGACATATCACGTCCCCGATGTGGAAAACGATCCGCGCGTTGCTGAACTCACCAAACGTTTTATCCGCGCCAACAATATCGCCAGCGTTCTCTTTGTGCCAATGCTCAAAGAAGCAACCGCGCTCGGCGCGATTGGTGTTGGCAAGCATACGCAAGGCGCGTTCACGGAAAAACAAATTGCGCTCTTGCAAACGTTTGCCGATCAAGCGGTCATTGCGATTGAAAATGTTCGGCTGTTCACCGAAACGAAACAACGCGCCGCCGAACTCGAAATTATCAACAGCGTGCAGCAAGGACTTGCCTCCAAGTTGGATATGCAAGCCATTTACGAGCTGGTTGGAGACAAGATTCGTGAAATTTTCGACGCGCAGACCGTTGCCGTGCACACCTACGATCCGCTGACCGATTTGGGACATACGCGCTATGCCATCGAACGCGGGAAACGCCTCGATCTTGCACCCAGACGCCCCGGAGGAATTGGGCGACACCTCATTCGCACAGGCCAACCCCTTCTACTCAGAACGCAACAAGATTTCGAGCGGATCGGTGCGATCACACATGCGGGCAGTGAAACAAGCCAGTCGGGAGTGTACGCCCCTCTCGTCATCGCCGGGCAGACGGTGGGTGTAGTCACTGTCGAAAACAATGACCGCGAGAATGCCTTTGACGAATCACACCTACGCTTACTCGAAACGTTGACCTCCTCCATGAGCGTCGCGCTCGAAAACGCGCGCTTGTTTGATGAGACGACACAGCGCGCCGCCGAACTCGCCATCATCAACAGCGTGCAACAAGGACTTGCATCGAAACTCGACATGCAGGGGATTTATGATTTGGTTGGCGACAAGCTGCGTGAGATTTTTGACGCTCAAGTTGTGTCCATCACTCGCAACGACACGACGACAGGTCTGGCTCACCTTCCTTATGTGATCGAAAATGGAAAACGCTATTACCCTCCCCCCTTTCCGATCATAGAGACCAATCCAATTGGTATGGCGTTTCGCCGCTCGCGCCAACCCCTCATTTTGAATACGCGGCGGGAGATAGACCAATTGGAGCAGGCCCCTATCGAGGGGACGCTGCCCGTGCAATCGAGCGTGTTTATGCCAATGTTTGTGGGGGAAGAGTTACGCGGGGCGATCTCTCTACAGAGCGCCGAGCGCGAGTATGCTTTTTCTGAATCTGATGTGCGGCTCTTGCAAACTCTGGCAAACAGCATGAGCGTCGCGCTCGAAAACGCGCGCTTGTTTGATGAACAAGAAAAGAGCAATCGCGAAATTCGAGAGGCGCTCGAACAACAAAATGCGACGAGTGAAATTTTGCGCGTCATCGCTAGTTCGCCCGGCAATCTGGAACCGGTGTTGGACGTGATTGCCGAACACGCGTATCGCTTGTGCGATGGACTCTTTACGGGGGTGTATCGCGTCGAGAACGGGATGATTGACGAAGTGGCAACGCGCAACTATGACGCGGCTGCTTTGGAAGCGAGCGCCAAAGCCTATCCCCGTCCTCTCGCCTACGATTCCAGCGTTTCTTCGCGCGCCGTGCTGGATCGCGCGGTCATTCACATTCCTGATATTCAAGCTGATCCCACCCTCCCCGAATTCACGCGCCATTACTCAAAGCTCGTGGGCTGGAACAACCTCGTTTCCGTACCAATGATGCGCGGGCAGGAAGCAATTGGCGCGATTTCCGTAGGACGACGTGAGACCGGTTACTTTGCCGAAAAACAAGTGCAGCTCCTTCAGTCGTTCGCACAGCAAGCAGTCATCGCTATCGAAAACGTCACCCTGTTCAATGAAACGAGACGCTTGTTGGATGAGACGGAGCAGCGCGCGGCGGAACTCGCGATCATCAATAGCGTGCAACAAGCCTTGGCTGCCAAGCTGGATATGCAGGGTATCTATAACACTGTCGGTGAAAAACTGCGTGAGATCTTTGATGCGCAAGCCATCTTTATATATTCTGGAAATCTAAAAACACGGATGGAAACGGTGGAGTATGCTTTTGAAAAGGGGCAAAAGCTTGAACGGATCACAGAGCCGCTCAACTCCATGTATGAATACATTCTTGGATTGAATAAAACCTTTGTGCGGAACAAAGACTTTCCGCAATTTGCGGCACAATTCCAAGACTACAAAATTCCGCAAGGCGAAATGCCCATATCCGTTATGAGTACCCCTGTGATTAGAAATAAAGGAGATGGTTATTATCTGAATGTCTCGATTGATGATATTGACGGCGAAAAAACATTTGACGAATCCGATGTGCGCTTGCTCGAAACGCTCGCGTCTTCGATGAGCGTCGCGCTCGAAAACGCCCGCCTCTTTGATGAAACACAGCGGCTGTTAAAAGAGAGCGAACAACGCGCGGCGGAACTCGCGATCATCAACAGCGTGCAGCAAGGACTCGCCGCGAAACTCGACATGCAAGGAATTTATGATTTGGTCGGCGACAAATTGCGCGAAACATTCGATGCCGAGATCATCACCATCAACACCTACGCCCATGAGCAGCGCCTGAAACACTACAATTATATTGTCGAGTCGGGAGTTCGAACGACAACCGCGCCGCGTCCAATGAATAGCTCCGATGAATACATCATTCAGCGGCGCACGCCATGGCTCGTTAACGAAAACCTATTGGAGATGGTTGCCCGCGACTTTCCCGATGTCAAACCGTACGCCGGTGATCTACCCAAGTCATGGTTAAGCGTAACTTTGACGCGCGGCAATCAAGTGGCGGGCTATATCAGTTTGCAAAACTCGGTGCGTGAGAATGCCTTTACCGAAACGGATGTAAGTCTCCTTTCCACCCTTGCCTCCTCGATGAGCGTCGCGCTCGAAAACGCGCGGCTCTTTGATGAGACGCAGCGCCGCGCGAGTGAAACCTCCGCCCTGAATGAAATCGGACGCGAAATTTCCGCCACGCTCGATTTGAATCAAGTGTTGAATCAAATCGCCACGCGCGCGGAGCAAGTGTTACACGCGCGCGATGTGGTTGTGCGTTTGCTGCAACCAGATAATGCGTTACGCACTGTCGTCGCGCGCGGCAAGTATTCGGATGTGTTTCAAGACAATCTGCTTCAACTGGGACAAGGTATCACAGGCAGCGTCGCGCAAACGGGTGTCGCAGAATTGGTGAACGATCCGCTCAACGATCCGCGTATTCGCAGCGTCCCCGGCACCGAGAAGGATGAGGAAAACGAAGCGATTATCTTTGTGCCGCTCACCCTGCGCGATCAAGTGATTGGTGTCCTGACGGTCTGGCGCGATAAAAGTGAACATGGCGCGTTCACACAAAACGATTTGGAATTTACCATCGGTCTCGGACGCCAAGCGGCGATTGCGATTCAAAACGCGCGCCTTTTTGAAGAAACCGAACGCCGCGCGCGCGAATCCGCCGCGACGAGTGAAATTTTACGCATCATCAGTCAATCGCCCGGCGACGAAAAACCTGTGCTGGATGCGATTGCCAATTACGCCGCGCGCCTGTGTGAGGCGGACAATGCGTTCGTTGTGCGCGCCGAAGGGGAATCGCTCGTCGTTGTTTCACTCAAGACGGGCGAAGCGGAACCCGTGAAAAACTCGCGCAGTCCCTTGAGCCCGCAAATGGTGGGTGGGCGCGCTCATTTGGAACGCCGCACCATCCAAGTGGCGGACTTGGCAAATGCGCCTGACGCAGAATGGGCGCTGGTCAAGGAACGCGCCTTGCCCTTCGGGATCCAAACCATTCTCGCCACGCCCTTGCTCCGCGACAATGAATCGCTAGGGGTCATTATCATTCAGCGCGAGACCGTCGAACCCTTTGACGAAAAACAAATCGCGCTCGTTGAAACGTTCGCCGATCAAGCTGTCATTGCCATTGAAAATGCGCGCCTGTTTGCGGAAAAGGAAAGCGCGCGCCGCGAGGCGGAACAGGCGAACGCCGCCAAGTCTTCCTTCCTCGCCACCATGAGCCACGAAATTCGTACCCCCATGAACGCGATTATCGGCATGAGTGGTTTGATGATGGACACGCATCTAAGTGATGACCAACGCGAATACGCGGACATTATTCGCACGAGTGGCGATGCCTTGCTCACGATCATTAACGACATTCTCGACTTTTCCAAAATCGAAGCGGGCAAAATGGAAATTGACAATCAGCCGCTCGATTTGCGCGAAACAGTGGAAGGCGCGCTCGACCTCATTGCCACTCGCGCCGCCGAAAAAGGTCTCGACCTCGCGTATCAATTCGATCTCAATGTTCCCCAGACCATCGTCGGCGACGCCACGCGCCTGCGCCAAGTCCTGCTGAATCTGTTGAGCAACGCGGTAAAGTTCACCGAGAAGGGCGAAGTGGTGTTGACCGTAAAGGCGGAAGGCGGAAGCGCCCGTCCTGAACAGAGTGAAGGAATGAAGGATGAATCAAAGCCTTCTGTTTTCATCCTTCATCCTTCATCCTTCATCCTTGAATTTGCCGTCCACGACACCGGCATCGGCATCACCCCCGCGCAGCAAGCGCGCCTCTTTCAATCCTTTTCGCAAGCGGACGCCTCCACCGCGCGCAAGTACGGCGGCACGGGGTTGGGGCTGGCGATTTCAAGACGCCTCGCGGAAATGATGGGCGGAACAATGTGGGTGGAAAGCGTCAAGGGCGAAGGTTCGACGTTTCATTTCACAATTGCAACCGAAGCATTGGCGACGCCCTTACGCACGCGCCGCGATTTGGAAACCGCGCAGCCGTTGTTGAATGAAAAACGCGCGTTGATTGTGGACGACAACGCGACGAATCGCCGCATCCTCGTCACCTATTTACGCAACTGGGGCATGCTCACGCGCGATACCGCGTCCCCGCATGAAGCATTGAGTTGGATTCAACGCGGCGATCCATTCGATCTCGCGATTCTCGACATGCACATGGACGACATGGATGGCGTGGAATTGGCGAAGGAGATTCGCGGGCTGGAAAATCAGTGGTCAGTCGTCAGTGGTCAGTCGTCAGTGGTCAGTCGTCAGTCGTCCGTCGTCAGTCTCCCGCTTGTATTATTCAGTTCCATCGGACACCGCGAACAAGCCGAATTGTTTGCCGCCCAAATTAGCAAGCCGATCAAGCCCTCGCAGTTGTATGATGCGTTGGTGAATTTGTTCGCGCAAGAAACTGTCGCCCCGACCTCTGGAGGTATCAAGATGGCGCTCGATCCAACCCTTTCTCAAAAACACCCCCTGCGGATTTTGCTTGCGGAAGACAACGCGGTGAACCAAAAACTCGCGCTGCGGCTCTTGCAGCAGATGGGCTATCGCGCCGATGTCGCGGGCAACGGCATCGAAGTTTTGGAATCCGTCGCGCGTCAAACCTACGACGCGATCTTGATGGATGTGCAGATGCCCGAAATGGACGGGCTGGAAGCGTCACGCCAACTCAACAAACGTTACGCGCGCAATGAACGCCCGCGCATTATTGCGATGACGGCGAACGCGATGCAAGGCGACCGCGAAATGTGTCTTGCAGCTGGGATGGACGATTACATGACAAAACCGATTCGGGTGGAGGAGCTGGTGGGTGCGCTGTTGAAAACGAAAACGCGCCATCCCGACCCCCGACCCCCGACCCCCGACAGCGCGTTGGATGAGGCGACGTTTCAAAATCTCGCGGCGACGATGGGCGCGGATTTCATCGGTGAATTGATTGACACGTTTCTGGAAGATTCGCCGCAATTGATTACGGAAATGAAACGCGCGTTGGGGGCGAACGATGTTGACTCGTTCCGCCGCGCCGCACACAGCTTGAAAAGCAACAGCAATAATTTTGGCGCGACGACGCTGGCGAGACAAGCAAAGGAATTGGAGACAATGGCGCGGGAGAAAAGTTTGAAGGGGGCGGAGGGAAAAATTTTGGTGGTGGAGGGGGAGTACGAAAAGGTAAAGCGGGCGTTGGAGGGGAAACGAAACGCGAGTTGAGCCGTTCCAATTTCAAAAATTTTTACAAAATTTTTGAAATGAAAATCCCATCTCAAGGCGACCAAACCTGAATCTCTTGCACGCGGTCAAAATCGCGGTCATTCGTGGCGAGGTGGAGGATTTTGTGGCGCTGCATGGTGGCGACGATGATCGAATCGTTGGTCATGAGACCATATTTGGCGCGGATGACGCGGCTGGAATAAAGTTCCACACGCGTTACATCAAGGATGTTGATCTTGAATTGATTGTACAATTTGCTTGGAACGGTTAAATGTTCAGGGAGTGTTTTTACGATATCAGGATGTTTTTTCAAATACGTTGCGGCACGCCCCGACTCGATCCCTTGTGCCTTCATTACCTCGGAAATCATCACGCGATGGATTACATCTGCAACAACGGCGGTTGAGGTGACAATCTTTATTTCCGCGTTCACGCTGCGCGCCAAAAACCGCGCGATAACTTGCGCGAGTTCGTCCTTGCGGGTAAAAAAATAGGCAAGGATATTGGCATCCGAAAAGATGATTGAATTAGGAGGCAGATTCGTCAGTAATTTCATTAAAGGCGAGATTCCATTCTGAAGCTTCGGGACTGAAAGCGACCCACTCGGCTACCGCCCGATCTTGAATTTCCACCACCCCCATACTCGCCCAAACTGCTTCTTCGCTTGGCGCGCGCGGAATTGCGTTCCATTCACGCTCAGCTTCGGACAGACCAAGCTCACCTTGCCCGTTTTGATCCAACGCCAAAGCGGGCGGTGTTTCAAGCACCGCGTTCTGCTCTGCGATTTCAGGGGGGAACGCACTCACTTCCGCTTTTTCACCTGGCGCATCCTCTGCATCGTCAAGCAAGAACTCGATGGGTGTAAGATCACCCTTAAATGCTTGGTTGACTTCCAATTCGGGTAAAACGTCATGCAGGCGAAATCTTCCATCACCTTCATAAATAAATGTGAGATTTGTAAGCATCATTTTCCTCCTCGCCCCCATTATAAACCCGTCCCACGGGAAATCAACAATAAAAAAAGTGCTGCCTCGTTTTCCCAATCCAAAAATTTTTCCAAAATTTTTGGATTGGGAAAACAACAATTTTTATGAGTCTCATTCTAATCGTTGACGACAATCGCATGAACCGCCTCCTGCTCTCGCGCGGCGTGGAGCAGATGGGGCATAAAGTCGCGTTCGCGGAAAACGGCAGGCAGGCGCTCGAAATGATTCAGCCCAACGCGTATGATTTGATCTTGCTCGATGTCGAGATGCCTGAACTCGACGGCTATCAGGTGTTGGAAAAATTACGCGGCGATATTCATTTGCGCGATGTGCCTGTGATCATGACCTCTTCGCTCGATGAAATTGACAGCGTGGTGAAATGTATCGAACTCGGCGCGGAAGATTATTTGCACAAGCCCGTCAATCCGGTGCTGCTCAAAGCGCGTATTAACGCGTCGCTCGAAAAAAAGAAATTGCGCGATCAACAGCGCGACCTCGTTTCCAAATTTGCGACGGACCAAGTGGCGGACGATTTGTTCACGAGTGGGTTTTCACTCGGTGGAAAATATGTCGAGGCAACGGCAATGTTTTCCGACATTCGTTCCTTTACCACGATTGCGGAATCCCAACCCCCTGAACAGACGATTGAATTGTTGAACGACTATTACACGCTCATGATGGACGCGATTGGCGGCGAAGGCGGTGTCGTGAATCAGATGGTGGGTGACGGATTAATGTCCATTTTCGGCGCGCCCGTCGAACGCACAGATCATCGTCAACGCGCCGTGCGCGCCGCGATTCAAATGATCGAATTGATCGAGTTGTTTAATCAAGAACAACTTGCGTCGAAGCGGCAAACGATTCGCATCGGCATCGGCATCGCGTCGGGGCAAGTGATTGCGGGATACACGGGGACGATGCGCCGCGCAACGTACACTTGTGTTGGCGACACCGTGAATCTCGCCGCGCGTTTAGAGTCACAAACCAAAGTGTTGGGCGAAAAAATTTTGTTGGATGAAAACACGCGCGGGGGTTTGGATGCTTCGATTGCGGTGATCGAAAAAGGCGAAATCGAGATCAAGGGCAAAGCGCAGCCCGTGCGCGTCTTTGCCGTTTCCATTTCTTGACACTCCTCTAGGGCATCGTTATACTCGCCGCGATGGCAAACTCGGAGCTTGACCACGAGTCAACGCACACCGCCCCGTTTTGGACGCGCACAACAAAATTGCCGATCCTTTACTTTGCCGCACTCCTCGCGCTCACGCTTTTTTTGTCGCTGCGCGATTTTTATTCGTACCAATTTGGTTTTACCCCCGACAGCGTCGAGTACACCATGCTCGCACAAGCGTTGGTGCGCGGAACGGTGTTCGCGTTGAATTATTCCACCACATTTCCTGAAGCCACGCACTATCCGTTTGGCTATCCCTTGTTGTTAACTCCCTTTGTCTTGAGCGCGCCGAACGCCTTTGAATTGCCCGCGCTGCTTTCGCTGGGTGCCACGCTCTTTAGCGTGGCGATTTTATTTTGGGGTTGGCGCGACCTCGTTCCCGAACTCGATCCGCGGTGGCGTTATCCCGTAACGGCAATGTTCGCGCTCGCGCCACTAACGATCATGCACACGCGTTTGGTCCTGTCCGAAGCATGCTTTACGGCATTTTTTTTGTTGGCGCTCGTGGCAGCTGCGCGCCTCTTGAAAGAACCCTTGCGCGCGCGTGGATGGATTCTGTTCGGCATTGCATGTTTCTTTATGGTGTTTGTGCGCAGCATCGGTTGGATTGTATTTGCCGCGTTCTTGATTTATTTGGGTCTCGCTTTGCGAAAATTGTTTTTGCGTGGTGTAGTTTGGACCAGCGCAACCATGGTCCTGCTCCTTGGCATGGTCTTGCTTTTTACGCCCGTGAAACCAGAGAACTTGGTCCCGCAACTCTATCTCCGCTGGTTTCTCGCGCTCGGACCTTGGCGCAGTTTCAATGCTTCTACAAGCTCACAACCTGCCTCTGTGGCGCAATGGAGCGCCGAATATGACTTGGATGATTTTTTCGCAGAGCATATTCATACGAATTTACGCCGCGTCCTTTTTTTAACGGGGGGAGGGGAACGCGAAGCTGCCCTCGCAACACAGCTGGGAACGCCGGGCTTGCTCGCGTTGCCGGGTTTCTTGGCGCTGAGCTTTTTACTGATCGGAAGCGCGCAGTGGGTCATTGCGACGCGCCGCGCCCGCCAATCGCCTATATCGCTGTTTTTGTTCACCGCGTGCTGTTATCTCCTCGTGGTCTTTACTTGGCGCGGGGGCGGGGACCGCCTCTTGCATCCGGTGCAACCGCAATTGTTTCTCGCGTTCGCGTTCGGTCTGCTCACGGTGGTTGAAAGCATTGGGCGCATGTTTCGCCGAGTGTTCCATCGCGCGCCACCGCTTCCGGTTGCGCCAACGCTGGTCGGCGTACTCGTCGCGTTGTGGCTTGGGTTGGCGATCTATCGCGATCTAACCCTTCAAACCAGTTATACAATGTGGGGCGATTTACGGCAGCGCTCGGCGGTGTTGAAAACCTATTTGCCTCCCAACGCCCAAGTCATGTCCGATTGGGCTGCCTTTGATTACTTGCACAGCGGCGTGGAAATGATGCCGCTCCCCAAAGTAGAGTCCACGCTGGAACTTTATTCCGCTTTGCGCGCGCGCAACATTACCCATCTCGTCCTTGCCAGTGACACGGCTTTTACAAAGGTGGGGAACACGCGACGCGCCGACCGCGTGTCCCAGGCGGCGCCGTATTTGCGCGAATTAATCGCGCGCGGGCAACTGACGCGCATCTATTCCAACACCTACCCACTCCAAATTTTACGCGTGAATCCCTAACCATGTCCTCCGGCTGTCCTCTTTCGATCATTATCCCCGTCCACAATGCCGGCGCAACGTTGGACACCTGTCTTGCAGTCGTCATGCGTTCGAGTCATTCCGCCCAAGTCATTGTCGTGGACGATGGCTCAACGGATGACACCGCACAGATCGCGGCGCGCTATGCGTGTCAAGTGATCCGGTTGGAAAAAAATCGCGGCGCGGCCGCGGCGCGGAATGTGGGCGCGCGCGCGGCAGAGGGCAGCATTTTATTTTTTCTCGACGCCGATATTTTGATGGAACGCGATACCGTTGAAAAAATCAGGCGCGCCTTTGCAGAGGATCCAAGACTTGACGCGCTGTTTGGCAGTTATCAAAAAAATACTGTGCCGACCAATTTTTGTTCCGTGTACAAAAATCTGCTGCATCATTACACCCATCAAATTTCGTCGCCGGAGGCAGCCACCTTTTGCAGCGGCTATGGCGCGATTCGACGCGAAATTTTTTTCGCCTTGAACGGGTTTGATGAAACGCAGCGCGCGCTCGAAGATATTGAATTTGGCTATCGCCTCCATCGCGCGGGTCATTCCATTCACCTGTGCAAAGAGTTGCAGTTCACCCATTTGAAAACATACACCTTTGCGGGATTGGTGCGCTCGGATGTTTACCATCGCGCGATCCCCTGGACGCGTTTAATGTTAGAGCGCCGCATCTTTCGCAATGACCTGAACACACGCGCCAACAACGTTGCCAGTGTGACGCTGGCATTTGTGATTTTGCTCGCGCCCTTATGGGCATGGTTCGCGCCGTATGGGTTTTATCTGGCGGGCGCAGCTGCGCTCTTGTTTTTGATCTTGAATTTTGATTTTCTCACGTTCGTTACACGTGAACGCGGTGTGCGGTTCGGACTCAAGACCGTTGCCATGAGTTGGTTCTTTTACCTCTATAGCGGCATTGGTTTGGTGATCGGGCTGGGCGCGTTTGGTTGGGAAAAAATCAAGGGCGCGTGAAAAGACGCCACGCATCTTTTAAGTGCGTGGCATCTTTTCACAACGCGCGCATGAATGTTTTGTATCTCACGTATGGTTTGCCCTACCCGCCGCATAGCGGCGCGCGCGTGCGCGATTTTTCATTTTTACAACAGCTCGCCGCACACCATTGCGTTACGTGCGTCTGTTTGCTCGAACAGCCCGACGAGGCGCAGCACATCCCCGCGCTTGAATGTCTGGGCGTTTCAACGGTTAGTTTTCCGCTAGAACGCGCGAGTCCGCTGCGCCAAACGTTCGGACTCGCGCGGCATCTCGCGGCGCGGCGTCCGTTGGCAACGTATCTTTTTTGGAACGCGCAAATGTTTGACTATGTGCGCGCCTTGACCGCTGCCCAACCGTTCGATGTTGTTCAAATTGAACATTCCTTGTTGGGGCCGTATCTCGCTGCGCTCCCCGCCGCCTTGCGTGAAAAAACAATTTTGGATTTCCACAACATCGGCGCGCAGCAATATCGCCGCATGCTGAATCTCTCTGTCGCGCCGCATGAACGCGTCGCGTTTTGGTTCAAGCAACAATTGATGCAAAATTGGGAAGCGCGTCACGCCGCGCATTTTGCGCGTGTGCTCACCGTTTCGCGCGACGACGCGCAATGGCTGCGCGCGCAAAATGCCGCGTTGCGCGTGACCGTGATCGAAAATGGTGTAGATACGGAACGTTGCCCGTTTTTGCCCGAAACCGCTGCGCGTAACGCACTGCTCTTTGTCGGCACACTCGGTTATCCGCCCAACGCGGATGCGGCGCTGTGGTTTTGCCGCGACATTTTGCCCCTCATCCAACACGCTGTCCCCGATGTGTCGCTCGCGATTGTGGGACGCAGCCCACGCGCGTCTGTGAGCGCGTTGAGGCAACAACCCGGCGTGCGTGTGCATGAGAATGTAGCCGCGCTCGCGCCGTTTTATGAAAACGCGAACATCGTCATCGTCCCGTTGCGCGCGGGAGGCGGGACGCGTTTGAAAATCCTCGAAGCGATGGCATACGGGCGCGCGGTGGTTTCAACTCCCCTCGGCGCAGAGGGCTTGGAGGTGCGCGAGGGGGAAACGATTGCCCTTGCCGATTCCCCCCAAACGTTCGCGGCGCGCGTGATTGCATTATTACAAAACCGCGCAGAACGCGAACGCCTCGCGCGCAACGCGCGCCAACTCGTCGAAACGCGTTACGCGTGGAAACACATCCGCGCGAAATTGTTACAGGTGTATGATGAACTTGAAGGATGAACTGATTACTGTCCACTGCTTACTGATCACTCATGTTACGCAGTTTCCTTACAAACAAGTGCTTTTGACAGGATTAACAGGATTTACAGGATTATTTTTTAATCCTGTAAATCCTGTCTATCAGGTTTTTCGCTGCGTAACGTGAGTGATCACTGATTACTGTTCACTGCACGCTGACCACTGCTTCCTGTGCCCTGACTACAGATGACTAATTTGAAGGACGAACTGATCATCACCGCCGCGTCGAAAGCATACGCGCCTTCACTGCTCGCCTTGTTGGGTTCGCTGAATTTGAATTGGCGCGATCATCCGCCTGTTTTGGTGTACGACATCGGTTTGGACGACGCAACGCTGGCGACGCTCGCGCGGCACAATGTTCCGGTGAAACACGTGCCGCCGTTTTGTCCGCATTGGCGCAAACATTTTGCGTGGAAAGTTTGGTGCTGGAACGATGCGCCCACCCGCGCGGTGTTGTGGCTCGACGCGGGGCTGGTGGTCTTGAAACCATTAGACGAAATTTTCAACACCCTCGCGCAGCGCGATTATTTTGTCGTTGAGAGTGGGTGTCCGCTGACCGAGAACTGCTCAGCAGCAGCGTGTCGCGGCTGCGGGGTGCCGCCCGAATTTCGCGACGACAAGACAACGTTGGCGGGGGGGCTCTGTGGTTTTCGCCGCACGGAACGAATGAGTGCGCTGCTCGAACGCGCGCTGGAGGTTGCATGCGTTCAAGAATATATCGCGGCCACCGAGCCACTGCACCGTCACGATCAAGCAATTCTGTCGCTGCTGATGTATAAACATATTGGCGTCGTGGAAAAAGACGCCCTGCCCATTTATTTGGAAGGGGAATCCCCGCGCGCAGCCTCCGCACAAAAAGTATGGGTGCATCGGCGCGCGCTCGCGGCGCGCGACCAGCGGCATTTCGCCGCGCACCTTTCGGCAGCGGGCGCGCTCTATTTGCCGCGCCCGACATTTAATTTGGTTATGACCTTGCGCTTGTTTTTGATTCGCCGATGGCTCGGCGCGCGTGACGCGCGCTATATTTATGACGGAGTGCGCGATTGAGCGTCTTGTTGAGCATCCTCATCCCCACGCTGCAAGAACGCGGCGCACAGTACGCGCGCTTGTGCGCGCAACTGGAGGGGCAAATTTCAAACGCGGGTCTGCGCGACCACGTTGAGATTGTGGCATTGTGCGACAAGCGCGAACTCTCGATCGGCGCGAAACGGAACGCGTTGCTTGCGCGCGCGCGCGGTGAATTTAGCGCGTTTGTGGACGATGATGATCGGGTGGCGGAAAATTATGTGACGCTCATTTGTGACGCACTCACCGCGCACCCCGATATGGATTGTCTCGGCATTACAGGGTTGGTCTATTTTCGCGGCGCGCATCCCAAGCGTTTTATTTACTCTGTCCAATACGATCACTATTTTTCGGGGCGCGGGGTGTACTATCGCCCGCCGTACATTTTGAATCCGATCCGCCGCGCGCTGGCGCAATCTATTCCCTTTGCGAATGTGCGGTTTAACGAAGATCAAGATTGGGCGCTGCGCGTCGCGCGCGCAAAAATTTTGCGGCGCGAATTTATGCTTGATCCAATTTTGTATCATTATTACAGTCGGCGCGCTTGGCGCGTGCAGTGGGCGATTGATGTGACGGAACGCATCCGTCATCCGCTGGGTTTGCAGCTGGCGAATCAGGTGCGCGTGAAGCGATGGTTGACCAAGACCTGACACCTAGATTTTGCGCAAATTAGCCAACAAGTCATCGGCAGAGAGTGCCTGTTGGACGCTTGCGGCGAGCGGGTGACGCGCATTCAAGATTACTTTCTGAATCGTGCCATCCGCCGC
>Ga0247727_10004238_pt1 | contig 30631 bp, 22 predicted proteins | sample WisWelCaveWW1625_FD_202498 | JGI IMG/M metagenome (GOLD analysis project Ga0247727, IMG submission 202498) | Biofilm microbial communities from Wishing Well Cave, Virginia, United States - WW16-25 | ecosystem: Environmental > Aquatic > Deep subsurface > Groundwater > Cave microbial mat | place... | reverse complement strand
GCTTCAAAATCCCCACGATCTGTTCTACAGAGAATCGCTTCCTCTTCACGGCAGATCTCCCTTCTTTGGGTTAGATTCTGCCGGAAACTCACTCTCACGGTGTGTCAGAAAATGGGGAGCCGATCACTCCGCTTCCGCGCCCTATCCCCGACTGACCAAACCTCGAGCCTCCCGCTAGGTGAGCACCGGCAGCGCTTCCAGCCCGCGCAGCGGCAGCAGCTTGCGCCAACGCAATTTTTCCGCCGGCTGCGCGAGGCGCAGATTCGGAAACCGACGAAAGAGTGTGGTCAGTGCGATTTGTCCCTCGAGCCGCGCCAATTGCGCGCCGAGGCAGAAATGCGCGCCCTGCCCAAAAGCCAGGTGCTTGTTGGGCTCGCGGGTCAGGTTCAGCGTGTCAGGGTCGGGGAACTTTGATTCGTCGCGATTAGCCGACCCCAGCACAGCGGCCACCAACTCGCCGCGCGGAATGGTTACTGATGCCAGCGTGACCTCCTCGCGCGCCAGCCGCGGCAGGACAATCTCCACCGGACTGGTAAACCGCAGCAACTCCTCGATGGCTGCTTCTGCCACTGCCGGGTCCCGGGCAAACAGCTCTCGCTGTCCCGGGTCCTGGAGCAACGCCAGGGCGCCGCTGGCGATCAGGTTGACGGTGGTTTCATAGCCCGCGGAGAGCAGCAGAATCACCGTGCCGAGCAGCTCTCCTTCGTTCAGCCTGTCGCCGGCCTCTTCCGCCTCCACCAGTGCGCCGACCAGGTCGTCCCGCAGGCACCCGCGGCGATCGGCTAGTAGTTTCCGAATATAGCGGATCAGGAACCCGAAGTAAGCAAGCGCCACCGGAATATCCATCACCCCCGTCGGCGCTGCCAGCGGCAGGCTGCCCCGCACCAGGGAGTGAAAGCGGTCACGCTCCGGGATTCCGAGAAGATCGGCGATTACCGTCAGCGGGATGGGCAGCGCGTACCCCCGTAACAGATCGAATGGCTCGTTCCGCGGCGCCGCGCCCAACAATTCCTCGCACACCTGTTCGATCCGGCTGCGAAGTTTTTCAACCCGGACCGGCGTGAAGGCTTTGGTGGCCAGCGCGCGCAGGCGCGTGTGGTCGGGGGGGTCCCGGTTCAGCATGTGCTGGGTCAGCGGCCGGGCAAAGCCGGGCAGCCAGCGCATGGTGGAGGTAATGTCTTTAGCGAAGCGTTCGTCCTTCAGGACCGTAAGGACGTCGTCGTAGCGGGTCACCAGCCAGGCTTTGATGTGGAAGGCCTTGACCAGGCACACCGGCGCTTCCTCCCGCAGCCGCGCATAGAATGGATACGGGTTGGCCTTGAATTCCCGCCGCGCCAGGTAGGACGCCTGAATCAGCTTCACCGCTGTTCCCTGCCTTCAGTCCCGGCGGCCTATTTGCGATAGACCGCCGCAGCGACGAGCCCCATCACCACGCACTCGACAAGCCCGAAACCGATCTGCTTGGTCACCAGCATCGTGGGCAGCGGCTGCACGGCGTAATAAATCAGGTACACGCCCACCGACCCCACCAGCCAGAACGCCAGCCCAAAGCGCACCCCCTGTCCCGCCCACGGTTTGTCCTCCACGCCTTGGGCGTAAATCCACGCGATGCCCAGCGCCATCGCCATGTGCGCCAGAAGATAAAGGTGAAAATGCGCCATCGTGTCTTCTTCACTGCGCATCATCGTCCCCAGCGTCTTGTAGTCCTCGGCCAGCAGCAGACCGTGGACCACAAACCCTGTCGCCATCATCGTCAGGAAGACACACACCACAGCCACTCCATACTTTTTCCAGTTCATCAGCATCCCTCCGGATTCAGGATGGCGGCACTCTATCTGCCTCCCGGTCTGCGGGCAAGCCCCGATTCAGCGCAAAAAAAAGAGGGGCGGCCAAAGCCGCCCCTGCGAAGCCAGTGAGCTTGTTTCTGCTTACGGTTGCGGCGGCTTCTGAGCCGGAGGACGCTGCTGGCCGGGACGCGGTTGACCGGGAGCAGCGGCGGCGGGTGCGGCGCCGCGGACCGGGTTGGCCTGGTCATACAGCCGCACGATGTCCTGGGTCAGATCCACCTGGTTTGAGGCATAGAGCACGTTGGCGGCCTGCCCGGAAACGTCCAGCACCACGCTGAAGCCGTTCTCGCGGGAGTGCCGCTCCAGCACTTCGATCATTTTGCGGCCGATACGGTCCACAATTTCGCCTTCGGCGGCCTGCAAATCCTCGCGGACTTCGTTTTCCAGCCGCTCGTACCGCTTGGCCCAGGCCTGCGCCTGGCGCTGGATGCGCGCCTTTTCCTCGTCGGTGCCGGTGCCGGACTGCAGTTTGTTACGCGCGTCCTCAATCTGTTTTCGCAGCGTATCCAGCTCCGCCTGGCGCGGCGCAAATTGCGACTGCAACTCCGCGGATGCCAGCTTGCCTTCGGCCGTGTTCACAATGGCCACGCGCAGGTTGATGACGCCGACCTTGTTCGGCGCGGGACCCGCCGGGGCCGTGCCGGCCGCGCTGCTGCTCTGGGCCCACGCCGCCGGGGCCAGCGCCAGTGCCGCCGCAGCGGCCAGAATCGAATTCCGTTTCATTCCTGTGGTTCTCCTTATTCGGTTCATTCGCTAATCACAAACACTCGATTATAGCGGTCTCGCGCGCAGCCGGTCAATCCAAATCCGGGCTGATTCCGGGGCCAATTTCAGCGCGTCAAGTCCTCGACTGCGAGCTTCCACCCGCCCTGGGCCGGCAGCCGGTTGGCCGTGCGCCGCGTTACTTCGGCAGCGGCACCAGCAGGACGCGGTTATTGGCCTCGTCCACGACCACAGCCAGATTTGTCCGGGGATGGATGGCCACAGAGAACTGCGCGGCCGCGCTCATACTCATCACGTAGCGCACGCGCAGGTTGGCGAAGTCCATCACCGTCATGGTCTGGCTGGCTGTGTTGGTGGTGACCAGCGTGCTGCTGTGCCGGTTGTAGGCCAGCGAAGTGGGGTTGATGCCCACGCGAACCTGCTGCGCGCCGAGCGTGGCCGGGTTGATCAGTATCAGGTTGTTGCTGAGGCTGGAGGCCACCACGAAGCGATCCGTGACCGGGTCGTAGTCAATGCCGTTGGGGAGGGAGATGTTCCCCAAACGCCCGGCGAGTGCAGTACCGGTGATATTCACCAGCACCACGGAGTTCTGCGCCGTGTGTGTGACCGCCGCCAGGCCGCGGGTGGGATCAATGGCCACCGCCGTCGGGCGGGTTTCCGTAAAGATGGGCGTCACCGTGCCTCCGGTCTCGGCGGAGAACACACTCACCGAGGAGGCATTCGAATTGGCCACCACCGCCGTTCCCGTGTCCGGGTTGATGGCCACGCCCAGCGGTTCATCGCTCACGGTGACCGTCGAAGACACGGTATTCATCGCCAGGTCCACCAGCGAGGCGTTGTCGCTGCCGCGGTTGGTGACCACGGCGCGCGAAGCGCGCGACAGCACCGCAACGCCCTGCGGGTTGTCGCCCACGGCGATCGTGGCGGTCACTAGGCCGGTGTTCATATCCACCAGCGAAAGATCGTCGGAACCGCTGTTGGCCACCAGCGCGAGATCGCGGTCGGGATCTATGGCTACCGCGCCCGGGGCGGTGCCGACGGAGACCGATTGAATTACAGTCAGATCGGAGACGTTGGAAGCGACGCCCGCTTCCAGCACATCGATCACGAAGCGCCGCGCTGCACCCAGCATCGCCGCGGGGACCGTAGCGGTAAGCCGCCGCGGACTAACAAACGCCGTGGCCACCGCCGCACCATCCAAACGTAGAGCGCTTGCGGCCGTAAACCCGAAGCCGGTGACATTGAGCGTGATGTCTGTGCCGGAGGTAAAGGACATCAGCGGCGAGGACTGCACGATGTGCGGTGAGCGGATAAGGCCCAGATTGACAATGCTCACGTCGCCGCTGGTTTCGTTGGCCACCACAGCAATGTTCGCGCCGGGGTCAATGGCCGCGGCGCGCGGGCCCATCCCCACGGCCAGAGGCGTGCCCACAGAGACAGGGCTGCGCATTCCCACCACGGTGATCGAATTGCCCGCCGGGTTGACCACCACACCCACGTCGGTCAGTGCATTGACGGCCGTGGCGGTATGGCCGGTTCCGACGTTGGCAGGTGTAATGCTCTGGTCCAGCAAGCTGAAGATGAGCGCATTGGCGGCTGTGGCGGTGGTGTCTGCCAGCAGGGCGCGGGACGTTTCGGAGCTGACCGCGACGCCGCGGACGTTGGGCGTGATCGCGAGCGTGGCCAGCACGGCCGGATTGACCACTACGCCGCCACCGCTCATCGCGTCGGCCGCCACCTGCGAATAAGTGAACGTGGTGCCGCTCGGCGCGGTGGGAACCGTGAATGTGCCGTTGAAGCTGGGGTCGGTGACTCCGGAGAGGGTCACAATCTGTCCCACTACCAGGGTGTGCGGCTGGCCCGTGGTGATGGTGACCGTATTGGCCGCGCGCACAGCGCCCGTGGCGGTGATGGAGTTCTGCTTGCCCAGGTCAATGATGGAAAGGATGCCGGCGCCGCCCGGGGTTACCAGCGCCCAGTTCAAGCGCGTGTCAATGCCCACTTCCGGGTTGGCGCCGGTGCTGACGTTAGGCACAGTGGCAATGACGGCATTGGTATTCAGGTCCACGATGGTCGCCGAATTCGTCGCGGCGTTGGCAATCACAGCCATTCCGGTCACGGGGTTGACTGCCGCGGCGATGGGAGCCAGCGGGGCCATCGCTCCGCCGAGTGTCGGCGAGGGGATGGTCGCCGTGACCATTCCAAACGCCAGATCCACCACCGAAATATTGTTGCTGCCATTATTGGCCACCACGGCGAGGTTCCGTTCGCTGTCCACGGCTACGCCTGTGGGAGATGTACCGACCGCGATCGGCGTCCCGACGGCGCTGGCGGTTGCCGGATCAATCCGCAGGACACTGCCCGATCCGCGGTTGGCCACCACGGCGATGCCCGTGCTGGTATTGATGGCCACAGAAGACGGCTGAATCCCCTGGGTGGAGACGGTGCCGATGACCGAAGGCGCGTTGGCGCCAGCCGGTTGCACGGCCAGATTCCCGGCGGCCAGCAGCGCGGGATTGGAAGCGCTGCGCACACCCACGGCAAAAAGACCTGCGGTTGCGAGGTCGCCTGCACCGATGGTGACGTCGAGCTGGCGCGGACCGACAACAGTGGCAGCGCGAGGCGTGGCGTTGAATTCCGCGCCCACAGCCGCGGTGGGCGTTGACGACCCGTAGTAACCGCCGGTGTACTGGACGGTAACAGTCGGCGAACCCTGCGCGGCGGCGTCCGGTGAAGTACTGACCAACGCAGGCCGCACCGCAAGCACCATCATATTCAGGGGAGCGGTCGCCATACCTACTTGCGGGACGACTTCGATGGCGAGCGTTCCGGCAGTGTCCAGCAGGACGCCCTGCAGCCGGACGCGGAGCAGCGTGGCCGAAATGCGCGCGGGGGTAAACGTAATCCCATTGAGGCGCACCGTGCTGGTGGAGAGGAAATTTGTGCCCGTCAGGTACAAATCGTGGAAGAGCGAGCCCTGCGCGACCATGGTCGGGCTGATGGATGTCAGCGTCGGGGCCATGGCCGTGGCGATGGTCAGGCTGGCCGTGGCCGTGCGCGTGGTGTCCGCAGCAGCCGCGGCGCGGATGGTGACGCTCGCAGGGCTCGGCGTGGTCATCGGCGCCGTGTACACGCCCGCGGAGGTGATGGTTCCCACCGTGGCATTGCCTCCGGCCACGTCGTTCACGGAAAAATTGACGGCCGTGTTAGCGTTGCCGGTCACCGTGCCTGTAAAGGTGAACATTTCCCCCGTGCCGATGACGACGGTAATCGGCGAGAGAGTGATACTGATGCCGGAGTCGATGGTGATCATGGCCGTGCCGACGATGCCCCCGTCGGCGCTAGTGGCCTGAATGGTGACGGTGGCCGGAGAAGGAACGGTCGCCGGCGCGGTATAGAGCCCCGCGGAGGTGATGGTCCCCACCGTCGCGTTTCCACCGGTGGTGCCGTTCACGCCCCAGGTCACCATGTTGTTCATCGAGCCGCCCACCGTCGCCGAAAACGGCTGCGTGGCATTGACGATCACGGTGGACGTGCTGGGGACAATGGTCACGCTGATCCTGCTGCCGCCGCTGCGGCCGGAGCCGCAGCCCGCCAGCAGCAGCGTCGCCACAAGTATGATTCCTGTGCACAACCGCTTCATTCGTTTCTTCTCCTTCAACGATTCCGCAAAATCGAAAATCCCGGCTGAACCCGGGGCTAGAACGTCCGGCTGACCGTGAACCGGAACGTCCGCAAAGGCTCGAAATAATTGATCCGCCGGGCGCTCGCGTTCAGCGCTGCGTTGATCTGCGGCAGAACCTGCGTGTCATACACGCCGGGCGGCAGAGTCCGGCGGACCTGGTCTGCCAGGAAAAAATCTCCGCGCGGCTCGACCAGGGTGTCGCGCAGCCGGTTCAGGTTGTAGGCCCAGTAGATGCGGAACGGGGCATTCACGATCGGCAATTGAACGACGAACTCAATCCCCGTCGAAGTGCGCGGCGTGAAGTTTGTCTTGCCCGCCAGATCCAGCACGCCATTGATGGTCGCGGTCGGAAAAGTCTGCCGGAGCACGTCCACGCCGCGGGGGTCCAACTGCAACTGCGAGCGGCGCAGCACGCCGTTGATGCCCACATCGAAAAACAGGCTCATCCCTACCGGCCCCACCAGGGGGATGCGGTATTCGAAGTTTCCGACGCCCTGCACGTCGCCGCCCGGAAAGGTGATGCTGTAGTCGAGCACGGGAACCGTGAGCAGTGCCAGGCGGGGGTTGCCGTTGCCGTCCAGCCGGGTGGGATCGAGGTAAAAGATCTGCGCGTTTTGCTGGATGGGGACAAAGGCCACCGGCGTAATGGTGCGGATGTCGAACCCGCGGATGCTGTCTTCGCCGCCCATAAAGAAACGGTTGAACGGGGGGAGCACTAGGCCGCTATAGCCGGTGGCGAAGGAGCCCAGCAGGCGGAACCCAAGCACGTTGCGGCCCTTGTTGATGGGCCGGAAATATTTGCCTTCAAAAACGTTGGTGAAGGTGTTGACGTTGCCCTGCAACGGGCCGCCCTCGAACCCCAGCGAGTAGAAGAAGCTCTTGCCGCGCGTGGGGTTGATGGGGTGGTCTACCGTGTTATAGCTGATGGTCGGCTGGATTTTGCTGGAGCGAATGCCGGAAAGCGACGAAGGGCCGGCCAGGCTGCGAAACTGCACGTTTTCAAACAGCAGGCGGGATGCGTCGCTGAACGCCGCGATGTTGCTGCTCGTATAGGAGTAGGTAAGGCCCACGCGGGTGAAGGAAAAGCGGCGCAGCGGGTAGCTGGCGAACATCGTGAAGCCCTTGCTGTTCTGGTCGTAGTTCTGGCTGGAGTTGGGGTCCAGCTCGATGCGACGCCCCAGCAGCAGGGACGATTCGCGCGACTGGTCGAAGCTGAAGCGCGAGGAAAAAATGGTGAACCCCGCGGAGATGGGCCGGTCCAGGAAATAGGGCTCGGTGAAGCCGAATAGAAAATTCCGCTGGCGGTCGCCGAATTCCGCGCTGAACGAGAGCGTTTCGCCCAGGCCCAGGAAGTTATTGGTCTGGTAGTTCAAGCCGATGAAGCTGCCGGCCAGGCCGCTGACGCCGCCGGTCAGGCCGATGGACTGTTTGCCCTTCTCCTTGATCTTCAGGAGGATGTCCACGCTGCCTTCCTTGAGGTTACGCTTCAGCTCGGCGTGCTCGGGCTTAATCTGCTCGAAGAAATCGAGCTGGTTGAGGCGCAGCAGGCTGACCTCCCAGTAGCGATTGTTGAACAGATCGCCTTCGTCCAACAGCAGCTCGCGGCGGATGACCTTGTCGCGCGTGGTGGTGTTGCCCTGGAACTCGATGCGGCGCACGAAGAACTGCTTCTGCTCGTCGAGCTCGAGCGTGAGGTTCACTTCCTTTTTCGCCGTGTCCACGTCGGTGATGGGGCCGGCCGTGAAGTCAATGAAGCCGAAACTCCCGTACAGTTTGCGGTACTCCTCGAGCGCTTTGCGCACTTTGTCCACGGAGAAAATTTCGCCGGGCTTGATGGGGAAATTGGACTCCAGGAACTCGGGCTTGAAGAACAGCCCCTTGTCCGGGTCCGCGCTGCGCACCACGATGCGGCCCAGCTTGAAGCGGTCCCCTTCTTCAATGGGGATCGTGATGTTCGTGCGCTTCCCGCGTTTGCGGCCGAACAGCGGCCAGGGCCCGGGGATGCCGCCGCGGATGATGTCCACCGTTTCGGTGGTGGGGTCCTTCACCAGCACTTTGAAATAACCGCTGTCCTGGTACAGGCCGCGGATGCCGATTTCCATGTCCTCGGAGAGCTTGCGCCGGTCGTAGGTCTTGCCGGCCACGTTCCATTCGAACAGGTACAGCGGGACGGAGTAGGGCCGGGAATTGCGCATCGAGCGGATAATCTTGCGGTCGGAATAAGCCTGGTTGCCTTCGATGTTGAGCTTGCCCACTTTGACCTTGGGGCCTTCCTCCACGTTGAAGGTCAGCTTGACGGCGTTGGTGGCGGGGATTCGCTCATAGGTGGGAGCAATCTTGGCGAATTGGCGGCCGCGTTCGCCCAGCAGCTCCTTGAGCACCACTTCGGCGCGCTTGATGCGCGTGGGGTCGAACTGGCTCTCGACTGACAGGCCGACCTTGCGCTCCTTGAAGCGCTCGAGTATTTCCGATTCGGTAACCGACTTGGCGCCCTTGTACTCAATGCGGCGGATGACCGGCCGCTCCTTGACGTGGAAGACTACGATCCTGGCGCCGGGCTGGTCGGGGCTCTCTTCCAGCTCCAGGCGGATGTCTTCGAAGAACTGGGTGTTCCACAGCGCCTGGAAATCGCGGCGCAGGAGTTCCTCGTTGATGGGCTCTCCTTCGCGGCTGAACATCCGCGCGCGCAGGCTGTCGCGGGGGATGCGCCGGTTGCCGACGATCTCAATGCGCTGGAGCAGCGGAGCGCTCTGCGCGGAGACCGGAGAAGGCAGCAGCGCGGCGCTCGCCACCAGCACCAGGAGCATCCCCCTCAGTTGTCGCAGGCAGTTTTTCACTCCGGCGGCCCTTCCTGCCCTTCAGGCCGCTCCCCCCTCTTCAGTTCGTTTTGGGCTCCTCGCTGAACCACTTCGCGGGACCCGGTTGAGCGCTAGGATTCGTCAGTGCGCCACCGGGGTTGCTTCGACTACCGGTCGGAAGCCGAGCCCGTCGCCGGAGACGTACACCTCAAGCGTCGCAGGCCTCTGCAAGCCCCCCTGGATCAGCGCCTCCGACAGCGGATCCTCGACGTATTTCTGCAAAGCCCGGCGCAACGGCCGGGCGCCATAGCTGCGGTCGCCGCAGGTCTTCTCCAGCAGCCACTGCCGGGCCTCGGGCTTGAGGACGATTTGCACCTGGCGGTGGATGAGCGTGTCATTGGTCTGCCCCACCAGCAAGTCGATGATGCGCAGCAGGTCGTCGTCGCCCAGCGGGTTAAACAGAATCACCTCATCCAGACGATTCAGGAATTCCGGGTTGAAGACGTGCTTGACCTCCGTCATCACCAGCTCTTCCATCTTTTTCGCGCCAGCTTCCTCGGACCCTGCCTGGAAGCCCATCGTCGAGCGTTTCTGCAAGTGCCGGGCGCCGATGTTGGAGGTCATAATCAGGATGGTGTTGCGGAAGTCCACCGTATTGCCCAGGCCGTCGGTGAGCTGCCCGTCTTCGAATACCTGCAACAGGATGTTGTACACGTCGGGGTGGGCCTTTTCGACTTCGTCCAGCAGGATCACCGAGTACGGCGTGCGCCGGATGCGCTCGGTCATCTGCCCGCCCTCTTCGTAGCCCACGTAGCCCGGCGGCGCGCCGATGAGCTTGGAAACCGAGTGCTTCTCCATATACTCAGACATGTCGAACCGCATCAGAGATTTTTCGCTGCCGAAAAGGAACTCGGCCAGCCGCCGGGCCACTTCGGTCTTGCCCACGCCGGTCGGCCCCAGGAAGAGGAAGCAGCCCACCGGACGCCCCGGAGCCTTCAGCCCGGCGCGACTGCGGCGAATGGCCCGGGCCAGGGCGGCAATCGACTGGTCCTGGCTGATGACGCGCTTGTGCAGCTCGGATTCGATCCGCAGCAGCTTCTGTTGCTCGTCTTCCTTGATGGAGGTGACGTCCACACCGGTCCAGCGTGCCACAACTTCTTCAATGTCATCGCGGTTGACGATGCCGGTGGTAGATTCGTCCAGCTTGAGGCGGTCGCGGAGTTGCCGCAGGTTCTCTTTCTCCTTGCGCTCTTCCTCGGAATAGAAACGGGCCTTTTCGAACTCGTGGCTGGCGATAGCCGTTTCCATCCGGTGGGTGATGAACTTGACGCGCTTCTGCACCTCGGTCACTTCCTCGGGCAGGGTGGACTGGCGCAGCTTGACGCGGGCCCCGGCCTCGTCGAGCAGGTCAATGGCCTTGTCGGGGAGGAAGCGGTCCGGGATATAGCGGCTGGAGAGGTACACGGAGTATTTGATGGCATCTTCGGTGTAGCTGACGGCGTGGAATTTTTCGTAGCGCTCGCGAACGCCCTGCAAGACGCGGATGGCTTCTTCCTCGTCGGGCGCCTGCACCTTGACGGTCTGGAAGCGGCGCTCCAGTGAGCGGTCCTTTTCCACCGATTTGCGGTATTCACTCGGCGTGGTTGCGCCGATGCACTGAATCTCCCCGCGGCTCAGCGCTGGCTTGAGGATGTTGGCGGCATCGAGCGATCCTTCGGCCGAGCCCGCGCCGACCAGGGTGTGCAGCTCGTCAATGAAGATGACGGCGTTTTGGTTTTCCATCAGCTCCTTCATGATGGTTTTCAGCCGTTCTTCGAACTGCCCGCGGTATTTGGTCCCCGCCACAATCAGCGAGAGGTCCAGCGAGAGGATGCGCTTGTCGGCCAGAAAGGAGGGCACGTCGCCGTCGGCGATGCGCTGGGCCAGGCCCTCGACGATGGCCGTCTTGCCCACGCCGGGCTCGCCGATCAGCACGGGGTTGTTCTTGGTGCGCCGGCAGAGGATCTGGATGACGCGGTCCAGTTCGCGCTCGCGCCCGACCAGCGGGTCCAGTTGCCCTTCCATCGCCGATTGCGTGAGGTCGCGGCTGAACTCGGCCAGCAGGGACTGGTCCTTCGGCCGGTTGACCGGCACTTTCTCCGTGCTGCCCCGCGAGAGCTCCTCCCGCAGCGTGGACAGCCGCAACTGCCGCGCGTGCAGGATTTCCGATGCAAAGCACTTCTCTTCCCGAAGGATGGCCAGCAGGAGGTGTTCGGTCCCCACGTGCTTATGCGTGAGCCGTTCGGCTTCTTCGGTGGCGTAATTGAGGATGCGCTTGCATTCCAGGCTCAGCGGCACTTCGACCGAGGTGGAGATCCGTTCGCGGATGGTGATGCGCGTTTCGATTTCCCGCCGGATGGATTCAATCGCCCCGTGGGATTTCAGGAAACGATTGGCCAGGGCCTTGTCCTCGCGCATCAGGCCGAGCAGAAGATGTTCGGTCTCGATGTACGGACTGCCGTACTGGCTCGCCTCATAGCGGGCGAAGAAGATTACGCGCCGGGCCTTCTCCGTAAACCTTTCAAACATCGCTCACCCGCGGTTCCCCTCCGACCGGAGTGCGCCCGGCTCCGGCATCAGCACGCCGTGGGCCAGTCGCAGGATGCGGTCCGCGCTGCTGGCCAGCGCGGGGTTGTGTGTGGCCAGCACGGAGGTCAGTCCGTGTGTCCGGTGCAGCCGCGCAAACAGATCGAAGACCGCGGCCGCGTTCGATTCGTCCAGGTCCCCGGTGGGCTCGTCGGCCAGCAGCAGGCTGGGACCTCCGGCCAGGGCGCGGGCAATGGCCACCCGCTGTTGTTCGCCTCCGGAAAGTTCTCCGGCGCGATGCCCGGCCCGGTGGCTCAGGCCCACCTCGGCCAGCCACTGTTTGGCGGCATCCAGCGCCCCGTCCAGCGGGGCTCCGCCACGCACCCACAGCGGCATAGCCACGTTTTCAACCGCGCTGAAATCCGGCAGAAGATGATGCCGTTGCCAGAGAAACCCCACCGCGCGGTTGCGGTATCGGGTCAGCTCATTCTCGCCGAGCGAACCTAGCGAAACGCCATCAAAGTATATCGCACCGTTTGTTGGAGTGTCCAGCGCGGCTAGCAGGTGCAGCAGCGTACTCTTCCCCGTTCCGGAGGCTCCCACCAGCGCCACCATCTCGCCGCGCTGTACTTCCAGATCCACGCCATCGAGTACCACAATTTCTGCCGTTCCCGAGGCGTACACCTTGCGAATTTTCTCCGCGCGCACTGCGGCTCTCGCGCCGCCTTCCGGCACCCTCTGGATGACCGCGGAGTTGGCGTCCACCGGATTCCTATTCTGCTCCTCTTCCTTCGGATGCGAACTGTTGCGGCCCGGTTTCACCGCGCCTGGGGTTCGTGTACATCCGGTGAGTTCCTCTCTCCTCGGATCGCGCAGGCTCAAGCCTGCGCTACCGGGAAAGCTCATTCGTAGCGCAGAATCTCGACAGGAAGCATGCGCGCCGCGGCCCGCGCGGGGAAAATCGTGGCCGCCGCGCAGATGGCCAGCGAGGCCACGGTAATCCACAGCGCGTCAGCCCAGTCCGCGGCGAACGGCACATAGGGCACCGCGTACACTTCCGGGTCGAGCGGCAGCAGCCTCCAGGCATCGGCGGCCCAGGCCGCCGCGTAGCCCAGCGCCAGCCCGAGCGTCGTTCCGACAGAACCCACCGCCAGCCCCTGGTACAGAAAAATGGCTCGCACCTGTTCTCGCCGCGCTCCCAGCGCCATCAGCACGGCGATGTCGCGGGCTTTTTCCGTTACGGTCATGGCCAGCACCACCAGCACGTTCAAGCCGGCCACAAACGTAATCAGACCGATGAAAATCGCGGTGACCAATTTCTCCAGGCGGAGAGCGCGGAACAGCGCACGATTCTGGTCCATCCACGTGCTGCTGGCAAATCCGGCTCCCGCGCGCGCTGCCAGTCGCGGAGCGCATTCCCCGGCGCGGTTCAGATCGTCGAGCCGCACTTCGATGACGTTGACCAGGTCGCCGGTCCCGGCCATCCCCCGCGCCGCCGCCAGCGTCACGAAACCCCAATTCGCGTCGTAGTCGTAGAAGCCGGAGTCGAAGACCGCGGTCACGCGGAACCTGCGCGTCCGCGGCACAACGCCGAACGGCGTCAGCCGGCCCTGCGGGCTGGTCAGGGTCACGTAGTCTCCCGGCGCCACTTTCAACTCCTGCGCCAACAAGTGACCCAGAACAACGGCATCGATGCCATCTGTGTCCGCGGAAAAATCCGCCGATACGGGCGAATCACGGCCCATTCCTCGCACGCGTCTCAGCGCCTGGTTGGATTCCGCCTCGCGTGCCGGGTCCACTCCCTTGAGCACCAATCCGCGGGCGCGCCCGCCAGCGGATAGCAGCACGGTCTGATAGACGGCAGGCGCCGCGGCGCGGACTCCGGGCTCGGCGCGCAGGCGGACGCATACGGCGGCGTAGTCGCGTATGCCGTCGCCGCCCGGCAGCGTCAGGTTGACATGCGCGGTTACGCCCAGCAGGCGCTCCTCGAGTGCGCGGCGGAATCCGCTGTTCATCGCCAACGCGATGACCAGCGTAGCCGCACCGGCGGCCACACCCGCCACGCTCAGCCGCGTGACCAGCCGCAGCACCGCCGGTTTGTACGGCGAACGCAGGTAGCGCCACGCAACGGCGATTTCAAACTTCATTGGCTTTCGCCGGGGGGAGTCTGATCGGTTCGCGGCGGCTCCGGCCGCAGCAGGGGGAAAAGGATGACGTCGCGGATGGAGTGCCTATCGGTGAGCAGCATGGTCAGCCGGTCGATGCCGATCCCTTCGCCGCCGGCGGGCGGCAGGGCGTGGCACAACGCGCGGATGTAGTCCAGGTCCACCGCCCGCGGGGCATCTGCTCCTCCGCGCTCCACCTGTTCGCGGAAGCGCTGCTCCTGCTCTTCGGGGTCGTTCAGCTCGGAAAAAGCATTGCCCAGCTCCAGCCCCCCGGCAAAAACCTCGAACCGCTCCGTCACTGTTGCATCGCCGGGCTTCGTCTTGGCCAGTGGCGAGATGGCCTTCGGGAAATCGTAAATAATCGTCGGCTGGATTAGGGAATGTCCGGCCACCAACTCGAAGAGTGTGCCCGTCACCACGCCCTCGTCGTCTATCGCCGCGCGCTCGATTTGCGTTTTTCCCTGAGATTTCGCCCATGCGTTGAACTGCTCGGCCGCGGCGCGCGTGGCCCCCGGCGCGGCGAGCTTCTCTGGCGTGGGCGCAGGACCGGCGCCGTCAGGCCAATAGGTAGCAATGGCCTCGCGCAGGGTCATCCGCTGCCATCGGGTGAAGTCCACCGTGTGCTCGCCGTAAGGGACGGTGGTCGAGCCGCAGACCGTTTTCGCCAGCCCGGTGACCAGCTCTTCGGTGATATCCATCATCACGCGGTAGTCGGCGTAGGCCTCATAGAACTCGAGCATCGTGAACTCGGGGTTGTGCTGGGTTGAAATCCCTTCGTTGCGGAAGTTGCGGTTGATTTCGTACACCCGGTCGAGGCCTCCGATCACCAGCCGCTTCAAATACAGCTCCGGGGCGATGCGCAGGAACAGCGGGAGGTCCAACGCGTTGTGGTGCGTGATGAACGGCCGCGCCGTGGCCCCGCCGGCCAGCGGTTGCATCATCGGCGTCTCCACTTCGACGTAGCCCCTGGCGTCGAAGTATTTCCGTATTTCGCGGATCAGCTGCGCCCGCTTGAGAAACACCTCGCGGGAGCGCTCATTCGATATCAGGTCCAGGTAGCGCTGGCGGTAACGCAGCTCGACCTCGGCCAAGCCGTGCCATTTTTCCGGCAGGGGCAACAGGGCCTTGGTCAGAAACGTCAGCTCTTCCACCCACACGGTCAGCTCGTTGGTCTTGGTGCGGAACAGATGCCCGCGCACGCCGACGAAGTCGCCCATATCCAGCAACTGGTAGAGCTGGAACCCGCGCTCCCCCACCGCGTCCAGCTTCACGTATACCTGCAATTTCTTGCCCTGCCCCTGGATGTGTGCAAAACCGGCCTTGCCGTGGCCGCGCACGGTCAGAATGCGCCCGGCGACGCGTACCGCAATGCCCTCGGTCTCCAACTCGTCGTGCGTTTTGGCGCAGTAACGCTCCACGATTTCGGCCGGCGTGTGCGTAAACTCGAACCGCCGCGGGTAGGGATCGTGCCCGAGCGACTCGATCTCTTTCCGTTTTTTGACCCGCTGTAGGTACTGGTCGAGGGGTTCGAAGGGCAAGCAGCAATCCTTTCCGGGCAATCGCGCCGCAGTATATCGGCCCTCTCCGCACAGGGTCAAGGAAGGGCGGGCTCCGGACGCGGACGCGGGGCGTACCGTCGCCGACGGTACGCTCCCGGTGCGATTGGTGATAGACGCCGGGCAGGTTTCTGTTGAGAATAGGGGCGCCCGCGCCGGGGTAGCCCGCCGGCTGGGAGACCTCCGGCGGAAGTTCAGGGAGTGTCCCACTGGCGCTGCGGGCCGAAACAGCAGGACAACTTCTGGTGCGAGGAACGCATCCCATTTGCGGATGCGTCGTGGCGAGGACTGTGGCCCGGACCAGGCGTATCGAATCTGGCGAGATGTCCGAGGCGGAAGCCATCCGGCTGGCCCAGAAGGGAGACGCCGGGGCTTTCGAGCACATCTACCGATTGCATTGTCGGCGAGTGTACTCGCTATGCCTGCGCATGGTCGGCAAGCCGGCGGAAGCGGAAGACCTGACTCAGGAAGCCTTCCTGCAATTGTTCCGCAAGATCGCCACCTTCCGGGGCGAGTCGGCGTTCTCGACCTGGTTGCACCGCTTGTCGGTCAACGTCGTGCTGATGAAGCTGCGCAAGAAGTCGCTGCCGGAGACTTCGCTCGAGGAGATGACCGAGCCGGACGAGGAAACGGGGGCGCCGGGACGCGAGATCGGCGCTGCCGACCCGCTGCTGACCGGATCCATCGACCGGGTCAACTTGCAGCGCTGCATCGAACAATTGCCGCCGGGCTACAAGCAGGTGTTCGTGCTCCACGACATTCAGGGGTACGAGCACAACGAGATTGCGGATATGATGGACTGCTCCATCGGAAACTCGAAGTCCCAGTTGCACAAGGCCCGGATGCGCTTGCGCGAACTGTTGCAGGAAGCGGAGCGTCAGAAGGCGCGCGACGCCCGGCAGGCCGCCCGCGAGGATGCAACCCGCGGCTCGTAACCAGATTCTGAACAGAAGGATGACTACTATGCTGTGCCGCGAATTTCGAAATACGCTGGGCGCGTGGATGGAGGGAGAAGCCCATCCCGACGCCGCGGCCCATCTGTCCCGCTGCGCGGGGTGCCGCGCCGTGGTGGCCGAGCTCGAGTCCATCCGCGGCGCCGCGGCCGGTCTGGCCGCGATGGAGACGGAACCGCCAGCGCGCCTGTGGTTTTCCCTGCGCGCACAGCTCGAAGCCGAAGGCATGATCCGCGAACCAGCGCCAGCGGGCTGGTTCGCGGGTTTCTTCGGATTCCTGCCGCGTCCGGCGGTGGCGGGCGCCTACCTGAGCCTGCTGCTGGCCGCAGCGGTTTTCGTAGGGATGCAGACGCGCCCGCGGACCGAGATGGCGCTGCCGCAGCCCGCGGGCGTGCCGGCGGTGATTGCCGTCATTGAGCCGCAACATGCGAGCGTGGAACAGCGCACGCTATCCGCCATGCACGAGCACAACCCCGCAGTCACTGCCACCTATACGCGCAGCCTCGCGCAAGTTGACAATTTCATCCGCCTGTGTGAAAAAACTGTGCGGGAGCAGCCTCGCAACGAGCTGGCCCGCGAATATCTCTACTCCGCCTATCAGCAGAAGGCGGAGCTGCTGGCCGCGATCTCCGAGCGCGGGGCTATGGGGGACTGATGATCCGGCAACCTGATTCCGCAATCGGTGGGTGCGTGCTGGCGGGTCTTGCAGCCCTGTGCTGGCTCGCGCTGGCGCCGGCCGCTTCGGCCCACCGCATCGAGAAAACGTTTAAGGTCGAGCCGCACCCGGTGGTGACGGTGCGCAACGCCAGCGGCAAAATCAACATCCACAAGTGGGACAAGCCGGAAGTACGCGTGGTGGCCGACCACTCGAGCGAGAAGGTCGAAACCGATGCCGAGCAGATGGGCAACCGCGTGGATGTGATCACCCACCTGCTTTCGGAGCAAGCCACTCCCGCAGAGCTGAAGGCTGACTACGACATCACCGTCCCGGGAGAGAGCGAGCTGCAAATCCGCACCGATGCGGGACTGGTCATCGTCAAAGGCATCAGCGGCGATATGACCTTCGACACCGTCGCCGCGGACGTGGCCCTGGAAGAAGTGGCCGGCTACCTGGTGTTCAAGACCGTCGGCGGGTCGCTCGACTGCACGCGCTGTGCCGGGCGCATCGAGGCCAGTTCCATCAGCGGGAACATCCGCCTGACCCAGCCGGTGAGCGCCACCGTGCGCGCGCAGACTTATTCGGGCAGCATCTTCTTCGACGGCGATTTCAAGCGCGGCGGGGTGTACCTGCTCAAGAGCTTCGAGGGCCCCATCGAAGTGCGCTTCTCCGACGACGATTCCTTCGCGCTGAGCGCCACCTCCATTCACGGGCTGGTTGAAAACCAGGCCACCCTGCGACAGCCTTTGCGCCGGCGCGCGCAGCGCGCCCAGCTCTCCAACAGCCTGCTGGGCAACGTCAACGAAGGCCTGGCGCGCGTCGAGCTCGCTTCGTTCAGTGGTACAATTCGAATCCTCAAGCGTCAATAGCGCATCCGCCGCAGGCGGATGTCCGGGAGCGAAATGCCCGCCGCCAGCGACCCCCGCAACAGAAGACTAATCGCCCTCACGGGCTTCATGGGCGCCGGAAAGACCACGGTCGGCCGCGCGTTGGCGCGCCAGATGGGCTGGCATTTCACCGACCTCGACACCCGCATCGAACAGGACGCCGGCCTGGACATACCCGCCCTCTTCGAACGCCTCGGCGAACCGCAATTCCGCGAAATCGAGCGCAACGTGCTGGGTCAGGCCCTGGGCGAGTCCCGCGACCGCCACCGCGGCACCGTGCTGGCTCTGGGCGGCGGCACATTTGTTCAGCCAGCCAGCATCGAATTGCTGCGCTTGGCCGACGCCGCCGTGGTCTGGCTGGAATGCCCGCTGGAAACTCTCTTGGCCCGTTGCGCCACGGTCACCAACCGACCGCTCTTCCGCGATGAAACTGGCTTCCGGATGCTCTACGCTGCGCGGCTGCCCTACTATCAGTCTGCTGCGTATCGCGTGGACAGCTCCGCCGAGCCCCAGCGGGTGGCCGCTCAGATCCTGGCGCTGGGAATTCTCGAACAGGTGAAGGTATGAAACGCCATCTCTGGATCGCCTGCGCCGCATCTGCGGTTCTGCTGGCATCCGCCCAGGCAACCGCTGCGCAGGCCGGTGGCGACAAACGCGCCTCCAAAGATAAAAAAACCGCCGCCGACCGCGGGCTCATGGAGGACAAGGGCCGCTTCCGGCTCCTGGTGGACGGCCAACAGGTGGGCACCGAGGAGTTCCACATTGCCCCGGACGGCACGGGCTGGTCGGCGCGGGGCAAGGCGGAGCTGAAGGCCGGAGCCGCGTCCGCGCAGGTGAGCGCGCAGTTACGTCTGGCCGCCGAAGGCGCCCCGGTAACCTATGAATGCGTGACCCAGAGCAACCGCAAGGATACGGTCACGGTGGCATTCAACGGCAGCGTGGCGCGGATGGATTTGCAAACGGAAGGCAGCCAGCCCTTCACCCAGGAGATGACCTTTGACACGGGCCCGGTCATCATCCTGGACAACAATATGTACCACCACTACGCCATCCTGGCACGCCTGTACGACTGGCAGGCCAAAGGCGAGCAGTCCTTCGCCGTGCTCATCCCGCAAGACCAGGTCCCCGGGAGCATCACCGTCAAAGCCGGAGGGCCTCAGGAGGTGGATGGGACCCGGTATGAAGTCCTGCGCGTGCAGACTTCGGACCTTGTGGTTGACCTTTTCCTCGATCCATCGCGCCGCTTGATGCGCCTCACCGTGGCGGACTCCAAGGTGGAAGTCGTGCGCGACAAGTCTTCGTAACCTGGAGTGCGGAAGCACTGCATCCGCCTGGCCCCGCATCGGGCACGCTCCCCAATGGAAAAGGCCCGGGATTTCTCCCGGGCCCTTCGGCCAACTGGTGGAATCAAACGCCGCTACAACGTGTGCCGCCGCGAAAGCAGACGCCGCTTCGGGAGCTGCGGTTTCTCGATTTCAACGTTCAGCGTAGTCTCCGACCCTTTGCGGAGGACGGTCACCGGGAAGTTTTTGTCTTCGCGCTTCTCGCGCAGGGCGGAGCGCAAGTCGCTGAGCGAGCGCACGCGCTGGCCGCCGGCGCGGGTAATCACGTCGCCGGCCTTCATCCCCGCCTTTTCGGCCGGCGTCCCGGCGCGGACTTCCTTCACCAGCACCCCTTCTCCTTCCGGCGCACCGAAATACTGACCGAGCTGACCGTTCAGGTCTTCGCCGGAAATCCCCAGAATCGGAGTGGACCCGGCGCGGAAGGCATCGCCAAAGTCGAATGTCAACGGGAAGTTCATCTTGAACCGCGGGACTTCCGGGGCCACGATGGAAAAGCCGTGGCTGCCGCCGGAGCTGCGGCTGCCGAGGGCAACGGAGACATTCTGCGCGCGGCCATCGCGCCAGACGGAGAGCTGCACGGTGCGGCCCACCGGCGTCTCGCGCACCAGCCGGCGGAACTGCACGGTCCCCTCGATGCGCTGACTGTTGTATTCCAGGATGACGTCGTTTTCTTTCAGGCCGGCTTTGGCGGCCGGGCTCTCAGCCTCGACGCCGTTGATTAGCACGCCGCGCTCCGCAGCCAGCTTCAACTCTTTCGCTTGCTCCGCGCTGACTTCGGAAATCGTGACACCCAGCCAGCCGCCCTCATCGTCTGAGGAGAACCACACCAGGCTGTCCGCGGCCATTGCCGCCTGCTCCACGGCATGCTCGGTCAATTCTAGAATCTTTTTCTCATCGATGCGGGCTAGTTCCTGGCTGAGCTCGACGGCATGCTCCCTCTCAAATTCAGCCAGCTCGCGGGAGATTTTTGACTGCGCCTTGGCCAGCTCGACTTCCAACCTTTCCCCGGCGCGCCCCAACTCGGCCTCCACTTTCTGGCGAGCCTTGTCGGCCAGCGCGTAGGGACACTCTCTGGGGTTCTCGGCGGTGACCACCATCGTGGTCTTCTGCGCGGCCAGGCTCATGGCTCCCGCAAACATCAGTGCTGCCACAGCCAATGCTGCAACGTTTCGCTTATTCATCATCCCCTCCTGTCGGAAACACCGGGGTGTTTCCGGTTCCTGCTCCCTGCGGTTTCAGACGCGCTGCACCGGCAATCGTTAGCCACTCGCGTTCAGACCGAAGGCCGCGCGGTGGCAATGCGCACGGTTCCGTTGACCGCGGAAATCCGTATGGTGCTGCCCCCGCCGCCCAGCCGCCCGCGGAATGCCCGGGGCCCGATCGAGCCGCGCACGGTCACCGGCAGATCGGACAGGAATTCGCCATTGAGCGTGTCGACCTCCAGGTCGGCCTCGGCATCGGCGGTCAGCGAAAGCTCGATGGCCCCATTTACGGTTTGCAGGCGCATGGGACTGCCGGCGGGCAGCAGGCGCAGCTCCATGCGGACATTTCCGTTCGTGGTCCGCGCGCTGAAGCGTCCCGCGCCGTCCAGCAGTTCCACGTTCCCGTTCACCGTGCGCAGGTCGCCGGCACCTTCGACGCTGCGGACTTTCACAGTTCCGTTCACCGTTTCCACGCGGCCCAGGAATACACGGTGAGGCACGCGGATCCTGTATTCGACGGCGACCTCCACGCCCTGGTCCTGCGGATAGACGGTGCGCACGGCCACCTGGCCAGCTTCTGCCACAACGACGATCTGCACTCGCGCCAGGTCTTTCTCGTTGCTGCGGGCCGTTTTCAGGGCACGCACTTGCACGACATCCTTTTCCCAGCCATCCACCTGCACCGAGCCGTTGACGTTGGCGAGTGTGAACGTGCCACCGGCGGCCAGGGGGTAACTCTGCTCAAAGGTTTCGTCGAATGTCGGTTCGGCCAGGGCAGGCTGCGCGGAGATCAGCAGCGCCAGGGCAACCAGCAGGATGGAGGAAACACGGGACACCAGGTAGGAATGGCTGCGCATCGTTTTGCACTCCCGAATGACTTCGGTCCCCCCGGACCGGGTCGAGGACAACTGCGAAAACGGTTGCATGAAAAAAGTGCCGGCGTCAGGGCCCTCCGGGCCCCGGCGGCCGCTTACCGCATTTTGAACTCGATGTGGACGCTGGTCATCACGGCCACCGGTTTCCCGTCCATGCGCAGAGGCGCATACTTCCACCGCCGGACGGCGTCGGTGGCCGACTGCGCCAGCAGAGGATGGCCGGCCACCACACGGATGTCTTTCACGGTTCCTTCCCGGTCCACGTGCAGCTCCAGGTGCACGATCCCCTGCACACGTTCCCAGCGCGCGCGCTCCGGATAGAGTGGCGATGGAGACTCGATCAGGCGGCCCTTCTGCTCCTCCGCCGGCACTTTGACCGGCCCGCCCAGCATGCCTTTGAGCTTCCGCTGCCATTCCTCGATCTTGCTGAGCTCCACTTCCTGCTTCATCCAGGCCAGTTCGCGGTTCAGCTCGGTCTGCCGTTCCATTTCGCGCAGGTGGAGCTGGTGCTGCCGCTCGCCGGATTCTCTTTCCCGAGGTTTCTTCGAAGTCGCGGGAGCAACGGGGGGCAGCGGTGCGTACGCCGGCGACACTTTCTTCGCTCCGGCATCGCGCAGGCGGATGTTGCCCGCTCCGGTCCGCAGCCGGAGGACCTGCCCTCCGCCGTTCAATGCGCCTTCGACGCGTACGGTCCCGGATCCGTCCGACGGGGAGGTCACAAACTTGATCGGGAGGGTCGGATCGGCGTCGATGCGGTATTCCGCCCCATTCCCAATAGTCGCGTCAATGGTGACCGCCAGCTCCAGCGGCAGATAGACAACAATATCCCCCTGCCCGCAGGCGAGTAGGGACGTGCCCTGACCTTTGCTTTCCGCCACAAACCACGCCGTGATGCCGCCCGCAGAGGTCGAAGCATTCACGGTGCCGGAAACCCGGGTCAGATAAATACTCCCAGCCGCGGTTTGCAAATCGGTGGGACCCGCCACCTGGGCTACGCGAATGCCTCCGCCGCCGGTCCGCGCGCGGATGCCGCCGGAGACGCTTCCAAAGTCAATTTTCCCTCCGCTGGTCACAGCGACCACTTTCGCGTTGGCCCTTTGCACGATGATGTTTCCGCCCCCGGTCTCCAGTTGCGCCGTCCCCGTCACGCTGCTCAGGCGCAGATGGCCGCCCCCTGTTTTCAGCCACACATCGCCCTGTACATTTCCGGCGGTGACGTGCCCGCCGCCGGTCGAGGCCGAAAGGCTGCCGCCCACATCTGCTATCGTGATGTGGCCGCCGTAGGTCTCCAGCTTGGCCCCGGCGCCGGACCCGCCGAGCTTGCCGGTGAAAATGTTGCCTCCGGCGGTGAACAGAAAGGTTTTCCCGTCGATGTCGTGTGCCTCGATATTGCCGGCCTGGGTCTGCACTTCCACGTGGGCGTAACGTGGAAGTGTGACCTCCACGCTGACCCACAGCCGCCCATAGAACTGCTTCCAGGGTGCGTGTCCGGTCAGCGTGACCCCTTCGGGGGTTGCGCGCGCCAACACGGCAAACCTCTTCAGGAGCTTCGCCGATTCCGCGTGCCCGGGGTCGGCCTCGAGGACCACGCGGTAGCTGAGCTTGCCGGGTTTGGCCTCCGGCCCCTGGGTGATGAGTTTCACGTTGCCGATGTCCGTGCTCAGCCGCAGACGCATCCCGTCGGCAAAATCGAAGGTGCCGGTTTTTTCTTCCCGCAGAGGGGCTTGGGGAGTCTCTTTGACTGCCTGCGGCTCCGGCGTGCCCGGAAGGGAAGGCGGCTGCGGCCCGCGCCCGGGTTCGGGCTGCGCAAACAGCCCATGCGGCAGGAGCGTAGCCAGCAGGGCCGCTCCTGCAAGTCCTCCGATGGAATTCCAAGGTCTCATTCGCAATCCTAGTGAGCCTGCCGGCTGCCGATCTGCCGCATCGCCGCCGCGCTCTGTACGCGGATGTTGGTATTAGGGTCCTTCTGCATCAGGTCGCGCAGAACGGTGTGCAGTCGCGCGTCGCCTTGCAGCTTGGGCAACGCCACGCTGTTCTCGGCCATAGCCCGCAGCGCGGTGATGGCCTCAATGCGCACGCCGGGGTTGGAATCCCGCAGCAGGATTTCAATCAGGGCATCGCGCACGGTGTCGTCTTCTCCAAACGGCCGCAGGGCTTCCATGGCTTTCAGCCGCACGCCCGGGTTGCGGTCCTTGCGCGCTGATTCGCACAGCGTCTTACGGACCAAGAGATCGTCGCCGCGGTTCTTCAGCGCTTCAACCGATTCCAGCCGCAGGCCGGAATCGAACCGCTGACTGTTTTGGAGCACATTCAGCAGCACTCCCCGCAGGCGGTCGTCATTCATTGTGCCGCGCAAGATAATGGGGTGCTTTTCATTGAATTCCACTTCGTAGGTTGAAGTGGGGTTCCCCTCATCGGGGTTCAGCCCGCGAATGTCGGAGACGTTTAGGCTGCCGGAATTCTGTCCGCCAAGGGGAGTCCCCTGCACGGTGACGGCCGGCGGGCCGGACTCCCCGGTGGGGTCCGGCGACTCCAGCAGTTGGGGAGCACCCACGCCGATCACCACTCCAAGCAGCAGCAGGAACGCAGCGCCCAGCGCGGGCTGCGCCGTCAGCCATTGCGCCGGGCTGATCCAGCCGCGCAGCCGCTTCCAGATGTTTGGCGCTTCCGCCTTGTCCAGCGCTTCCTGCAATGCGTCGCGGCATTGCGCCAGCAACTGCGCGGCGGGCGCACTGCGGTCTTCAAAGTTGCAGTCCGCTGCCGCCGCGGCAACGGCATCGGCCAGCCGCTTTTCGCCGGCCAACGTGCCGGCGCAGGCCGGACACTGCGCGGTGTGCCGCTCGATGGCTTCCGTCACTTCCGCCTCGACCTCGTCGCAAACGTAGAACGGCAGCAGCCGTCCGATGTCTTCACACTTCATGGGCGTACCCTCTTCCCTCACAAAAGTCCTGCCAGCTCCGCGCGCAACTTCTGCGTGGCCCGGAACAGCGAGTTTTTCACCGTCTCCTCCGAAGTCCCCAGGGCCTCGCCGATGGTGCGCAGCTTCAGCCCCTGGTAGTGCTTCATCTCAAACACGATCCGCTCGCGCGGAGAAAGCAAGCCGAGGGCCAGGTGGATGCGCTGCCCGATTTCTCTGCCCATCAGCCGCTGCTCCGGATTCGCTTCCGCGCGCATCTCCGGTTGTCGCTCGAAGAAACCCGCCGCGGCATCCCTTCCGCCGGGCCCGGCGCACGGCTCCGGATCCGGCGCCTGGTCTTCCCGGCGGGTCTTCTTGCGGCGCAGGTGGTCCAGGCACACGTTGGTCACGATGCGGTACACCCAGGTATAAAAGCTGCACTCGAAGCGGAATCGGTGAAGGTTTCTGTAAACTTTCAGGAAAGCTTCCTGGTAGATGTCGCGGGCGTCTTCGGGCCGGCGCATCAAATTCATCGCCAGCCGCAGTACATCCTGGTCATACCGCCGCACCAATTCCTCAAACGCCAGGCGATCGCCCGCCTGCGCCTCCCGGATCATGGCCTCTTCGTCTTCGCGCCGCGCGCGCAGACGGCCCACCGCGCTGCGCTCGGAACCGCTGGCGCGGCTGATGCTTTCTTCGCGGCTCGGACGGCCCAGCGCCATTTTGCTCAACGGCCCGATTGTGCTCTCCAGCAGGGACATAGAGTCTACTTCGTTCTGAATCCTCCTGCACCCGCAGGGCGAAAAATCACCGCGACAGGACGCGGAGGCAGCGTCACGGATTCATCCCGCTGTCGGACATAGACGTATGAAATCCGGAAGGGTAAGCGGGGCAACACGCTGGCCGGATTGATGGATCAAGGCCGGTGACTTCTCATCCCCCATGCTCCTGCTCCGCGTTACAATTCCCCGCCGGACCATGTCCCTGACGCTTTCCACCGACGTGAAATATCTCCGTGGTGTAGGTCCGCAGCGGGCCTTGAAGCTGGCGGAGCGGGGCATCCGAACCGTGGGCGACCTGCTCGGTTATCTGCCCTTCCGGTACGAAGACCGCATCCGCTTCACGGCCATCCGGAACCTCATTTTGGGCCAGACCGCCACGGTGCTGGCGCGGGTGGAAAGCGGCGTCGCTTCCCCGTTCGGCCGGCGATTCCGCACCCGGCGCGACGCTATCTTTCATCTGGCGGTAGGCGACGGCTCCGGCCTGCTGCACGTCAAGTTTTTCCACGGCGGCTATCTCGAGGGACGCCTGAAGCACGGCCAGCGCATCGTGCTGCACGGAAAAGTGGAACGCGACCCGATGCGCCCGGCGCGCATCGAGATGGTCAACCCGCAGTACGAGCTGCTGGGAGAGGAAGGCGACACATCGGACTCCACGGAAATGGGCCGGATCGTGCCCATTTACGAAGCCCTGGGCGGGATACCGCCGCGGATGATTCGCCGGATGATCTACGGCGCCCTGGACCTTCTGGGCACTTCTTTCCCCGACCCGCTGCCGCCTGCGCTCCTGGCCAGGCTGCGCTTCCCCGCACGCGGCGCGGCACTGAGCCAGGCTCATTTTCCCCCCGCGGATGGGCCGCTCAATGCTTTGAACGAATTCCGCACGCCAGCGCATCAGCGGCTCATTTTCGAAGAATTTTTCCTGTTTCAGATGGGGCTGGCTCTGCGCCGGCGCGGCGTGCGCAGCGCGCCCGGCATCGCCTTCCGTGTGCGGGAAGAGCGCATCCGCGCCGCGCTCAAGCGCATCCTGCCCTTCAAACCTACCGGGGCGCAGAAGCGCGTGCTGGCCGAGATTGCCGCAGACCTCGAGCGCCCCGCGCCGATGAACCGTCTGCTGGAGGGCGACGTCGGCAGCGGCAAGACCATCGTGGCCTTGCAGGCCGCGGTGATCGTCATCGAGAATTCCTGCCAGGCGGCGCTGATGGCTCCCACAGAGATACTCGCTGTGCAACATTATCTTTCGGCGCGCCGCATCCTGGCGCCGGCCGGCTATGGAGTCGAGCTACTCATCAGCGGGTTGAAGACCGCCGAAAAGCGCGTGGCCGGCGACCGCATCCGCAGCGGCGCGGCGCAACTGGTGGTCGGTACCCACGCACTCATCGAGCAGGGCGTCGAATTCAAGCGGCTGGGACTGGTCCTGGTGGACGAGCAGCACCGCTTCGGCGTGATGCAGCGGAAACGGCTCATCGAAAAAGGCGGCGCAGCGGCCGGCCTGCCGCCCGACGTGCTGGTGATGACCGCCACGCCCATCCCCCGCACTCTGGCGATGACCCTCTACGGCGACCTGGACGTCAGCGTGATTGACGAAATGCCGCCCGGGCGGACGCCCGTGCGCACGCGCGTGACGTCGGAAGCAAAACTCCCCGGCGTGTGGGAATTCGTCCGCAAAGAAGCGGCCGCCGGACGGCAGGCTTATGTGGTGTACCCGGTCATTGAGGAGTCGAAGGCAGAATTGAAGGCCGCCACCGCGGAATATCAGCGCCTGTCCCGGGACGTCTTTCCCGCCCTGCGCCTGGGCCTGCTCCACGGCCGTCTGAAGAGTGCCGAAAAAGAGGAGGTGATGGAGCGGTTCCGCCGGCGCGAGCTCCACGTGCTCGTCTCCACTACGGTCATCGAAGTCGGCGTGGACGTGCCCAACGCGTCGGTGATGGTTATCGAGCACGCGGAGCGCTTCGGATTGGCCCAGCTCCACCAGCTCCGCGGGCGCATCGGACGCGGCGCGGCCCATTCGTGGTGCATTCTGGTGGCGCCTCAACAGGCCGGCGATGAAGCGCGGCTGCGCCTGGAAACCATCGAGCGCACCACCAACGGATTCGAAATCGCGGAGGCCGATTTGCAGCTCCGCGGTCCGGGCGAGTTCTTCGGCACGCGCCAGCACGGAGAGCTGGCTTTCCATCTGGCGCACCCCCTGCGCGACCACGCGCTGCTCGAACTGGCCCGGCGCGAAGCCCTGGCCCTTGCCGGAGACACTGCGCCTGCCGCGCAGGCCGAAGTGCGCCGCCTGGTCGAATTCCTCGGCCCGGCGTGGCGGCAGAAATACTCTCTGGCCACAGTGGGGTAAACTGGCGTGCCGCAGCGTACCACCAGCGCCTGTACGGTGTCCCAAAGGTTCGGGGCGAATCTCTCCCGCTGGCGCAGTGGAGAATCGTGACGCCGGAGATCGCCGGCGGACCGCGGCGGTACCAGTCCGAGCGCTGACCAGGGGCAGGCGAATGCGGGTAATCGCGGGAATCTACAAATCGCGCGCGCTGAAGACGCTGCGCGGACCGAAGCTGCGCCCCACCAGCGACCGCCTGCGCGAAACGCTGTTCAATATCCTCGGCAGCCGCGTGGAAGGCGCGCTCTTTGTCGACTTGTTCGCGGGCACCGGGGCCGTGGGCATCGAGGCGCTCAGCCGCGGCGCGCGCTTTGCCTATTTCATCGAATCCCACCGTCCCGCCGCTGCGCTCATCCGCAAAAACCTCGCGTCGCTGCAAATCTTCCTGGCCGCTGAACTGCTCGAGACTGATGTGGGCGCGGGGCTGGGCCTGCTGGCCTCCCGCAAACTCCGCGGGCGCGACGGCAAAGTCTCTCCGGCGGACTGCATTTTTCTCGATCCCCCGTATGCCGCAGCCGAACAGTACACGCCCGCGCTGGAGTCCATCAGCCGGCTGAGCTTGCTGCGCGCCGACGGAGTCGTGGTGGCCGAGCACCTCAAGAAGCTGACCCTGCCGGACCAGGCCGGCCATCTGGCGCGCACGCGCTGCGTGACCCAGGGCGACTCTGCGCTCAGTTTCTACAGGCCCGCGTAGCTTTCCGACTCCGAAGTCCCGGAGCAAGAGAGCTGGCGAAGTCCGAGGGTCGGAATGCAGGGCGTGAAAGCCCGCGGCCCAGTGAGCCGCTCTCGCCGGACCGCGATGTCCGGCCCCCGATCCTCGCCGCTCCCAACCCCTACTTAGAAACCACGACGAAGACGCCGTCCCAGTCCGCAGCAGGCGGGCAACGAAGGAATTCATCACACCGTTCCAGCAGCGTGCGTGCCGCGGTGTCCGCCGGCCAGCGCTGCAACAGCGCGAGGAAACATTCGCGGGCACCCGCCCATTCGCGCTCGCGGTACTGCCCGCGTCCGCGCGCGTATAGCGCCAGCCGTTCGTCGGTTTCTTTCGGGTCTCCGACGGCGGTGCCGATGGCTTCAAACAGCGTCACCGGCTGTTCCCGGCCGAGTACCCGCACAATGTCCAGCTCGCGGAACCGCAGGCCATCGCCGGAGCTCTTTCTCTCCGTTTCTTCATCGGCCGCCGTGTGCGTCGCGGCGCTCAGAAGAACGGCCGGGCCATAGATGCGGTTCAGGCCCTCCAGGCGCGACGCCAGGTTCACCGTGTCTCCCATCGCCGTGTATCCGTAGCGAAGTTCCGATCCCATGTTGCCCACCGATGCCACGCCGGTATGCAGCCCGATTCCGGCCTCGAAGGCGGGCAGCCCTTCGGCGCGCCATTCGGCTTGCAGCGCGGCCAGGCGATCGCGCATCTCCACGCCTGCGCGACACGCATTCCGCGCGTGCGCTGCGTCTTTGAAGGGGGCGCCCCAGAAAGCCATCAGCGCGTCGCCGATATATTTGTCCAGGGTCCCCCCGTGACGGAATACGATGCGCGTCATTTCGGTCAGGTAGTGGTTCAGCAGCCGGGCCAGCTCCTGCGCGTCCAGTTTCTCCGATATCCGTGTGTACCCCCGGATGTCGAGGAACAGCACGGTGATTTCCGTCTTGCGCGGCTCGACCAGCGCCGGGTTTTCCAGCAGCCGCCTCACGACCTCCGGACTCAAGTATTGCCGGAAGGTGTTTTGCACACGGCGCTTCTCGCGTTCTTCGGTCAGCACCCGGTACAGCGCGACGAAAAAAACGTTGGGGATTAGCGTAAACATCGCGGGGACAGTGAAGTTCAGCCAGTGACCTCCGGCGAAGGCCATCTGCACGAGGACCGCAAATGGGCCCAGCAGGATCAGAGCGGCGGCCATCCTGCGTGGCTCGGTCCACGCCAGCCAGACCCCGGTCACCAATCCGAAAAAAAGGATGGCGGCCAGATCGGCCAGCACCTGCGGCTGGTCGCGCACCAGAAATCGTCCGTTCAAAAGGTTGTCAATGATGTTGGCGTGGATTTCCACGCCCGGGTGGTCCAGGGAGCCGAACGGGGTGGTACGCAGGTCGCCGATACCCGTGGCCGAGGCGCCCACCAGCACAATTTTGTTCGTGAACGTCCCCGCGCGGAAATTCTTGCCGACTACTTCGGCCAGGGAGATGTAGGGAAACGTGCGCGCAGGCCCACGGTAGTTGATATTCACGCGGCCCAGCTCGTCTGGCTGGAACGCGCGGCCCGGGCCGAACTCGATGCTTTCCACTCCTGCCCGGCCCAGGTTGAGGACCAGTTGCTGGCCCGGCAGGCCGAGGAATGCGCTCACGGCCTGCACATCGAGCGACGGGTAGAAGTCCCCATCCGCACCGTCGGCAGAGCTGCTGTAGGAGATGACGAGTGGCGCGCGGCGGATGACCCCGTCCTGGTCCGGATAGACATTGAAAAAACCCGTGGATTTCCCCGGCCCGGATAGGGCATCGTTCAAAATCTTCAGGTTGGCCTCGACACCGCGAGGCAACAGGTCTGCATCCCGGCTGAATTCGATGAAGGTGCGGACCGCATCCGCCGGATGCGCAGAATCTGCGCTGCGCATCTGCGGGAATGTATGGAAGGCAATCAGCTCTGCGTAACGCTGGCGCGTGGCCGCGTCGAGTGCGGCCAGTTCCGCCTCGCTGTACAGAAAGAAGTTTCCCAGCACCACGGCGGGAAAGCGCTCGATGGCCTCGGCAAATTGCCGGTCGTAGTTGAATTTCTCTTCGAGTGCCGCCAGCTCCGCTTCCAGCGTCGCGTCGCGCCGGCCCTTTTCGGCCAGGCGGGTCCGCAAAACGTGCAGCGGCTCCGCCGCGCGCTCCGGCTGGCTGAAGGTGAGGTCGAAGACGGCTACGCGCGCGCCGTCTTCGCGCAGCGCGTCCAGCAGGGCCGCGAAATGGGAGCGCGGAAACGGCCAGCGGCCCAGCGTCTCCTGCGACCTCTGGTCAATTTCCACGATGACGATGCGTGGGTCCGGTCGTAGCGCGCCGCGCACCAGGAACCGCGTGTCCAGCGTGGCCGATTCCAGCCGCCGGAGGAATGCGCCGCCCGGCGTGGGGCGTTCTCCAAGAAAATTGAGGTAGTAGAGAGTGAGGGCCGTGGCCGTGACGGCCAGGCTGATAAGGAGCGATCCCGCGTAGCGGGACGCCTTGCCGCGGTGCCGGACACGCCGCGAGCCGCCCTGCGGTCGCATGCTCCCGGGACGCCGTTTGGTTTCTGCGGGCATTTCTGCGCCAACCTCCCTGCCCGCAGGCCCGGCTAATCCTTGAACTGGAAGCTGAG
>Ga0247727_10004237_pt1 | contig 30635 bp, 25 predicted proteins | sample WisWelCaveWW1625_FD_202498 | JGI IMG/M metagenome (GOLD analysis project Ga0247727, IMG submission 202498) | Biofilm microbial communities from Wishing Well Cave, Virginia, United States - WW16-25 | ecosystem: Environmental > Aquatic > Deep subsurface > Groundwater > Cave microbial mat | place... | reverse complement strand
TGGGGCGCGCAACTCTGGGGCGTGGCAGGGCTCCGGCGCGTCGTGGCGTGCGTGCTCCTCGTTTCCGCACTCCTCGGCTCAGCGGCGGCCGCTGCCGCGCCCGACATCGTCAAGCGGGAGCTCATCCAGGAGTCGGCGCGCATCTCGGACATCGGCCAGGCCGCCGCGCGCGAAGCGCTCGCGGGGGCGTTTGCCGCTCCGGTGACGGAAGCCGACGTGGTCGATGCGCTCTCGCGCGCGATGGTCGCGGCTGGGTCCTCGGCCGCCGTCGAGGGTTTCGAGGCGATCGTCGCCTCGGGGCCCGCTTCTGCAATCCCGCACGGAGACGGCTCCGACGACGCGGACAACTTCATCCTGCCCGGCGAGGTCGTCGTCGTCGACATCGGCGCGAGGTACAAGGGGTGGGTTTCGGACAACACGAAGACCTACTTCATCGGCAGCGAGCCGCCCGCCGAATTCGTCAAGGTCTACGGAATTGTGAAGGAGGCCCAAGGGATCGGAGTCGCGGCCGTGCGAAACCTCGCGCGTGGCGCTGATGTGGACGCGGCCGCGCGCTCCTTCATCACCGAGCAGGGGTACGGCGAGTTCTTCATCCACTGCCTCGGCCACGGCCTCGGCCTCTATGTGCACGTCCCGCCGTCCATCTGCACCGGCTCCGACGACGTGCTGCTCACGGCGCGAAACGACGTGGTCGCGATTGAGCCGGGGATCTACCTCGACGGGTGCTTCGGCGTGCGCATCGAGGACGACTTTGCCGTGCTGCGCACCGGCAACGAGCGCTACACCTTCGCGCCGTCCGAGCTTGAGGACATCCTCCTCGCGCCGCCCCCGGGGTGGGCCGGCACTTCGCCTTCCGGCGAGTTCGCGAATTATTCGGGGTGCAGTTTTGAGGTGGACGCGCGCGCGGCCGCCGGCGCACCGCCACTCGCGCCCCCCCAAGGCGGCGGCGCGGGCGCCCTGACGGCAACCCTCGGCGCGCTCGCCGCGGCAACCGTCGCCCTCGTCGTGCTCCACCGCGCGGGCAGGCTACCCCGCGCGCTCTCGCCCGCGGCGCTGCGCGCCCGCGGCGCGGCGGCCGTCTCCCTCGTGCGGCGCCGCGCGCGCCGCCTGCGCGCCTAAGGGATCTGCTTGTCGATCTTGCGGATCTCGATATCGCCCTTGGTCTTTTCGTTCAAGCGGTCCATCACATCGCCGACCATCCCCGCCGGGACTTCGATCACGCCGATCCACGCGCCCCCGCCCGTCCACTCCTCTTTCTTGAGCGTGCCCATCCCGTGCAGGTCGTTGTAGATCTTCCCGTAATTCTCGCCGGACACCCGGACGGCGAGCTGCGCCTTCTCCACCCGGATCGGGATGAGCGGCTTCAGCGCGTCGATCACTTCCTTCACCTGCGCCTCCACCGGCTTGAACGGGTCGATGTGCACACGCGCCTCGGCCATCGCCGTCTCGATGCGCTGCGGGGGGTGCGGCCCCTTCGTCTGCGGGTTGATGGCGTTGCGCACGATCTCCGCAACCACCTTCTTGCGCATGGCTTCCGTTAGCTCGCGCCGCTGATCCGTCGTGAGCTGGACTTCGCCCTTCTTCAGGATCGTGAGCACACACTTTGAAAACTCGGTGGTGCTGAAGATCTTTTTCAGCGACTCGTCGGAGGCCTGCGACCCCTTCTGGGCGTCCTTGAAGATCATGTCGGCGGCAAGCAGCTCCGACAGGTTGCCGCCGTCCGGAAGGAGCTTCTCCATGATCCTCGGGTCGACGAGCACCTCAAAGCGCTCGCCATGGCTCTCGTAGCGCGCGACGACCGCCTCGTCGACGCTCACCATGGCGTAGCCCCCCCCGCGGGGGCAGGCCCCGTCCCCGGACTATTCGGGCTTCTTGGCCTCGGCGGGCTTGGGGTCGCCTTCATGCGCCTTCAGGTACTGCTTCACGTACTTAGAAACCTCGTCGGGATCGAGCTTGCGGAAGCGCTTGCCCTTTTCAATGAGGCCGATCTCGACCGAGGACTCCGAGAGCTCGCCTTCCGTGGCCTTCGAGAGGCCTTCGAGGCCGAGCATGAGTGCGTCGTCCCGCTTCATGTCGTCCTTGAACTTCTCGTCAAACACGGCCATCGCCTCGTTGCGCCCGGACCCGATCGAGCCGGCCTTGTAGGCCATGAGCGCACCGGACGGGTCGGTCTCAAAGAGGTGCGTTCCCGCCGCGTCGATCCCGGCGATGAGCAGCGAGGTGCCAAACGGCCGCACGCCGCCGTACTGCGTGAAGTTCTGCTTGAAGTCGCAGATCTTTTTCACGAGCATGTCGACGGGGATCGTCTCGTCGTAGGTGATCTTGTTAATCTGCGCCTCAACCCGGGCGCGGTCCACGAGCACGCGCGCGTCGGCGACAAGCCCCGACGTCGCGCAGCCGACGTGGTCGTCGACGACGAAAATCTTCTCGATCGAGAACGGCTCGATGAGGCGCGACGAGACGCGCTTGTCGATGATGAGGGCGACGCCGTCCTTGAACTTGAGACCGATCGTCGTCGTGCCGCGCTTGACCGCTTCGCGCGCGTACTCGACTTGGAAGAGACGTCCGTCGGGCGAGAAAACCGTAATCGCACGGTCGTATGCCATTTGGCCGGCTTGCATGAGTTTGAGACCTCGGGCGGCCGGATAAGGCCGCCTGCAGAAAAGGATTCGCCACGCGCGTCATTTAATGACTAGGTCACGGGCGCGGCCGGGCGCGGGGCACTTACCCAACGCGACTCGGCGAGGAGGAAAAGCTTGGGCCCTAGCAACGTGACAAAAAGGCCGAGGGCGAGAAACCGGAAGGCGAGCGCGAGCGGCGCGCTCTCCGATGGCGAGCCGAGGCCGAGGGCAAGTACGGCGAGCGCCGGCAGCCCGAGTGCGAGCCGCACGAGCCCGAAGGCCGGCAGGCCCTTGGGGTGACCCGTCGTCACGGTCCAGCCAAGCTCGTTTGCGGCGAGGTGGCCGACGGCCGCTCCCGCCGTGGCGCACACGATGGCGATGGCTTCGTTCGATGCGTTGAGGGCGAGCAGCGCTGGAAGCGCGGCGGCGCAACCATAGCGCTGCCACCTGGCAAGTTCTGCAAAGCGGTGCTCCAGGGTAGGCAGCGTGCCAAGCAGGAGCAGCCCGATGGACAGCCCAATTGCGGCGCCGCCAAGCACATCCATCGTGTAGTGAACGCCGAGGTAGAGCCTTGAAAACGCAACGGCCCCGGTCACGGCTGCCCCGAACGCGGCGAGCCGGAGGCTTTTCCGGATCGCCGCGAGCGAGGACCAGGTGGTCGCCGCCGCGGTGGTGTGCCCGCTCGGAAACCCGTTTCCATCCGCACGCGCAAGCCATGCCGTTTCCCCCGCGTCCGGCGGCCGCGCCATCCCCACAGCTCCCTTGAGGTAGACCGCGGCGAAAGTCCCCGCGGCATCCGCGACCAGGAGGAGCAGGCCTGCGCGCCGCGACAGTACCCAGTAGACGAGCGGCACCAGCACGAGGTAGGCGTACTGCGAGTTGCCGTCGGAAACGGCCCTCATCAGCAGCGTTAGGAGGCCGCCCCGCACCGACACCGCGAAGTCGAGCAGCGGGTCGCCGGTTGCCATGAAGGCTCGATTTCCCCCACGGGCCGGCTCATGTAAATAGATTCGCGGGAGCGCGGCATAGGGCCGCGCTAACCCGTGCGCGCGCCTTCGGCGCGGGGCGCCGCCATGCGCTCCCTCACGGCGGCAATCGTCCCTGATGTGACGACCGGCACGAGTGCAACGGCGCCCACCCCCGCGGGCACCTCAAGCGCCTCGCGCGCCGCGCGCTCTTCCCCACGGGCGACGACCACGATCCCGACGCCATCTTCGCAAACGAGCAGCCGGGGCGCGGCGCGGCCCGCCCGGCCCTTCTCGCGCCTCCAGGCGGCCTCCACCGCCGCACTGACCTCGCGCCGCGACGCGCTTGCCGGGGCAAACCGCAGACCTAGATAGCGCTTCGGCGGGCGTTTCACGCTCACCGCAGAACCCTCGTCCGAAACGGCCCGCCCGGCTATCTCAAGGCTTGCACGCGCGCGCCTTCCCGGACTCAATCGCGTGCAGGGACTCGCGGGACAACACTATTATAACGGCGCGCGGTTGAAAACCCGCTCCCGCCGAAAGCTCGGGGCGGAAATTCTTCTGGAGGGGTCGGCACGGCCAACGAAAAGCCCTCCCCGCCCGACAAGGCCAAGCGGCGGCCGCCGACGCCCGAGGAGCTCCCTGAGGAGCTCCGCAACTTGGACGTCGGCTCCCTCGACGACGCGTCGATGGACAAGCTCTACGAAAAGATGGTGCTCTCCAAGACCGACCCGCTCCACAAGCAGATCGAGGAGAAGGCCGAGCAGCGCAAAGCCGTCGAGGAGACGGCGGCCCTCAAGGAGCAGGAGCTAAGCCAGGTCACGAGCGAGCAGCAGCGGCGCAAGATCGACATGGAGGCGATGACGCGCAGGCTCGCGGAGCGCGAAGAGCGGCTCAAGAAGTTGAGGGAGCGCATCCGCACCGAAGCCGCGAGCAAGGGGGACGAGGCGACGCGCGCGAACGCCGACCGCCTGCGCGAGATCGACCGCCGCGAGATGGACCTCAAGCACCGCGAAGCCGTCATCATCGACCGCGAGAGCGCCCTTGCGGTGCAGGCGCAGGACCTCGACGCGCGCAAGCGCGAGATGCGCCAGCAGTCGCAGGAACTCTCGGCGCGCAAGAGCGAGGTCGAGGAGCGCTTCTCGAAGGGCGAGATTTCCGCAAAGGACCGTGACAAGCAGCTGAAGTCGATGGGCGACCAGCTCACCGAGCTGTCGGCCGACATCAAGCAGCGCCAGGCGGAGTTGGACGCGCAAGAAGCCGCCCACGAGAAAGAGCTCGAGGAGGCGCGCGCCTACCGGCAGCGGCAGGCCGACACGGAGAAGAAGCTTCGAGAGGAGAAGGACACGATCGAGGGGAAGCTGAAGGAACTCATCAAGATCCACGACGAGGCGGCCGCGAGGGAGCGCTCGTTCATCGAGGTCGAGCAGGAACTGCAGGCGGAAATTGGGCAGCTCGCCCAAGCCAAGGGCGCGCTCGCGCAGCACGAGGATGTGCTTCGGGAGGACAAGGAGCGCCTGGAAGCCGAAATCCGGGAGGCGCGCGACTCGGCAACGCGGATGCGCGAGTCGGAGGAAGACGCCCGCAAGAAGCTCGTGACCCTTGAGGGGTCGCTGCGCGCCGCCGTCGACGAGGTCGGCTCCCTCAAGGTGCGCCTCGCCGACGAGTCTCAGAAGCGCGAGTCCCAGGAGAAGGACGCCTCGGCCCGCCGCGCGGACCTCGAGCGCTACGAACGAAAGCTAAACGAGGAGATTTCGCTGCGCCAGCGCGCCGAGCGGGCCTTCGAAGAGGCAAAGCACGGCCTTGCCGAGGCGGAGGCGGAGCTGAAACGCCAGGTGGCGCGCGCCGGCGAGCTTGAAAAGCAGTTGGAGTCGGGCGAGACCCGCATGACCGAGCTGGAGGCGTCCCTTGAGACGTCGCGCTCGGAGTCCATGAAGCTCACGAAGAAGCTCCAGGCGGAGGACAAGGAACTCGAAGTGCTGCGCCGCCAACTCGACGAGCAGAAGAAGCGTCGCGAAGCGAGCGAAGGCCGGCTGAAGGAGCTCGAGGAGGCCGTGCAGACGCTGGAGCGCGAGGTGGAGGCGAACTCCCTGAAGCGCAACGTGCTGCAGGAGCAGATTGAGAAGCAGACGAAGGAGGTCGAGACCCTCACCCAACAGCTTGGCAAGGAGCGCGAGACGATCCGCCAGCAGGAAGGCTTCACGAAGCGCACCCAGGCGGCGCTCGACGAGGCGCGCACGCAGGTTGAGCGAGAAGCCCAGGCGCGGGGAAAGGTCGAGGTCGAGGCCAAAAAGCTCGAGGAATCCGTAAAGCAGCTGAAGGTCGCAGCCGACTCGAACGACCGCGCGCGGCAAGCCTCGGAGGCCGACCGGGGCGCCAAGGAGGCGGAGCTCGGCAAGGCGCTGTCGCACCTGCGCGACGAGGAGCGCCGCCGTCAGGAGGCCCAGCTCAAGGTCCAGGAACAGATGGAAGAACTCGTCCATGTGCGCGAGGCGCTGTCGCAGAGGGAGCGCCAAAGCGACCGCGACCAGGAGGAGCGCGAGAAGCTCCAGCGCGAGGTCGGGGAGATGAGCGGCAAGATGGCCAAGATGGCAAGCTCGGGAGGCGCAAGCGCCGAGGTTTCGGAGACGATCAAGCGGCTTGCAAGCGAGCTGGAGCGCTCCAAGGTCGATTCGATTGAGGCGCAGAAGGCCGTGCGCGTGAAGGATCAGGCGCTTGGCGATGTGCAGCAGCAGGTGGAAAAGGAGCGCCACCGGGCAAGCGAGTTGGAACTCAAGCTCCGGTTTGTCATGGAAGAGATGGAGGAGGTCCGGCTCGGCGTCGACAAGGCGAGGGCCGAGGCAAAGGCCGCGGGCTCGGTCGCGGCGAAAGCCGCGCAGGCGGTGCAGGCCATGCCCGCGCCGACCCAGCCCCTGGCCGCGACTTCCGCCCCAGCGCCGCCCGGGCAGCCGTCGCAAGCCCCCACGTTCCCCGCGCCCGCGCCGTTGCCGCCCGCGCGCGCCGCACCTGCCGCCCAGCCCGTGGTCGGCCGCGCGATGGCCGAGCGGATTTCGGTGCTCTCGTCGTCGGGGGGCGACCTCGCCCCCTTGCGCAAACTCGACGACCCCGGAGGGGCCCTGCCCTCGACGCGGCGCGCCCTATCGAAGGGGCGAATCTCGCTGCCGGCGGAGCTTTTGAACTACCTCAACAAGCCGAACGGCCGTTCGCTCATCATCAACGGCAAGCGGCGCACGGGCAAGAGCAACCTCGCGCTCGCGCTCTCCGAGGCCTTGTCGGGCTTCGACGATGAGGTGCTGCTGCTCCTCACCCACGAGCCCGACAAGCGCCTCACGGACGCCTACCCGTGGCTTGCGGAGAAGCGGGCGGAGGATTTCCTCTTGTTTGCGCGCCCCAACACTCCGGACGCCATCTACGAGGCTCCGTCGGGCGACCTTCTCGGCGAGCACCAGAAACTGCTTGAGGCCGTCCGCGCGGTCCGCAGCGACACCGCAGCCGCGTCCCTTCCCCGCGTTCTCGACCGCCCGCGCTCCTACCGCATCAACACCGAGCGGATCGCGCGCCTGCTCTCGCTCAACCCCGCGATGGCCGAGATCATCAACCTCTACGACGCCATCGAACGGCTCCTGCCGAACAAGGTGGTGGTGGTCATCGACCGCGCCGACGCGCTCGCGCGCAAGTACGGCATCGAGTACAAGTCGCTCGTCGAGACGCTCCAGCGCGACCTGGTGCGCGGAGCCAACTGCGACCTCCTGTTTGTGCAAGAGCGGGACGACCAGCACTCTGCCGACAAGTCGGTCGATGGGGTGCTCGTCATGCGGGACATCTCCCGCACCGAGGACTTCCTCGGGGAGATTGCGATCGTCAACCTGACGGACGTCGTCCTGAAACGGCCCCGCGCGCTCTACCGCTTCGACGAAGGGCGCATCCGCATGATCGAGAGCGCGGAAGTGGGAAGCGGGATGGAAGAGACATAGGAGACGGGCCCGCTCGCGCGGCGCCTTTTCGACGCCGGAGGGGCGCGGCGACAAACGTATATTAAGCCCGCTGGCGCGATCGCGCCAAACGCGGAGCGCAAGGCGATGGCGACGCAGCAAGTCCCCCCGGTCGGCGGCAAGTCGCCGATGGACCGCTACATGGCGGCCTACCGACGCCGCGGCGATGTGTTGAAGGCCCGCGAAACGGAGGAAGACACCACTGCGGTCGCGGTGAGGGAAGGCGCCCGCTCCCTTACCGTCGGCCCGGCCGCCGCGCGTGCCGTCGCCGCCGAGAGCTCCGTCGATTCCGAGCGGCTTAAGGGCGAGCTCACCGCCAAGGAGGAGGAACTCAACCGCGTCAAGAACGACTTCCAAATCAAGATGCGTAACACGATTGCGCTCCAGCGGATCAAGTACGAGAAAGAGCTCAACGACATGAACCGGAAGCTCGAGCAGTACGCCGAATTCAAGAAGGCGGAGGACTACATCCGGATCAAGGAAGAGGAGTTCGACAAGGCGCGCCTCGAGCTCAAGAAAAAGATGGCCGAGGTCGAAGACCTGCGAGAGAAGCTGATGCGCGCGCAGGCCGGCGAGGGCGTGGTCGGCGCCGCGGTCCTCGGGCTCACCTCCGCGGAAGTCCAGTCGATGGAGGACGAGCTTCGCCAGGCACGCATGAAGCTCGAAGAGTTCCGCGATATGTACTCGCGCGAGGAGAAGCGGCGCGCCGAGATCGAGGCGGAGCTCGAGAACCTCAAGAAGGGCTCCATCGCCATGATGAAGTATGTCACGAACCTCCAACGCAAGAAGCACGACGAGGAGTTGGAGTCCCTCAAGGAGACCGTACGCGAAGAGGAAGGGCGCCGGAAGACATTGGAAGAGCAGGTCGGCACGCTCGAGAAGGAGGTCGCCGAGAAGCGCGACGCGCTTGCACGGGCCGGGTCCGCCGGCCAGCCGGTCGCGGGCCGGCCGGTGCCCATCCGCGGGGTCGCCCAGGTCGACTCCGACGCGCTGAAGGTCAAGGAGGCCGATTTTGCGAAGGCCAAGGCGGACCTTGACCGCCAGAACCGGGCCCTCGAAATCCGCCGGAAGGAGATCGAGGAGCAATTCCAGCGGATGAAGGAGGAGCGGGAGCTGCGCCGCGCCGAGGCGGACTCCAAGTTTACCTCGGAGATGGGCCAACTGCCGGAAATGCAGAAGGTCATCGTCGAGAAGGACAACCGGATCAAGGAAATCCAAATCACCATGGAGTCCCGCGAAGATGAGCTGCGGAAATTAAAAAGCATCGTGAAGTACAAGGATGAGGAGTTCAACCGCCGCCAGCAGGAGCTCGACTACAAGCAGAAGGTCATCGAGCAGTCGCTGCGCCAATTGCAGGAGGCCAAGCAAAGCGAGGGGTCCGTCGACCAGCTCGAGATGAAGAAGCGGCTCCAGCAGCTCGAGCGCGAGATCGCGGCGAAGGAAGAGGAAATCAACACGAAGGAATCGTTCCTGCGCCAGAAGGAGGGCCAACTGCGCCTCAAGGAGCAGGCGGCCGTCCAGGAGGACGTGAACGCACGCAAGAAGGAAATCGAACTCGAGATGAAGGCGCGAAAGGTCAAGACGGGCACGCCGCGGCTGGACGACCTCCTCTACGGCGGCTTCCCGATCGGCTTCAACATCCTTTGTTCAGGGCCGGCGTTCATCGGCAAGGAAGTGCTCATGTACGCCTTCGCGGCCGAAGGGCTGCAGAAGGGCGTGCCGGTCGTGATGGTGCTCACGGATGTGGCGCCCGCCTCCGTGAAGCAGGAGCTTGGCGCGCTCCTCCCGTCGATCGACGAGTACGAAAAACTCGGCCTGCTGAAGTGGGTCGACTGCTACTCGCGGGCGATGGGCGAAAAGGAGGAGAACCGGGACGCGGTTTTCATCGACCACCCCACGGACTACAAGGCCATCATGGAGGGGATGGAAATGATCACGGACAAGTGGTCGAGGGACGAGAAGCACCCGACCTACCGCGTCGTCGTGATGTCCATTTCGACCTTCATCACCTACTCGGATGTCACGGCGACGTTCCGGTTCCTGCAGATGCTGACGGGCAAGAGCAAGATGAAGAAGGCCGTCTCACTCTACGCGATTGACGAGGCGATGCACTCGGCGACGGACCTTGCGAACCTCGCGCACGCGATGGACGGGTCGATCCAGGTAAAGACCGAGAACACGAAAAATTACATCCGGGTCGTGGGGATCGGAGACGCGCAAAACCGCGGGTGGGTCACCTACGAGTACTCGCGGAAGGGCATCAACATCGGGTCGTTCTCGCTCGACAAGATCCGCTGAGGGCGATAGGCGGGCGGAAGCACGCGCCGGTGCCGACGCTTCATAAGCCGGGCCCGATGATTGCACCGTCAATCATGATAAGACGGCCGCAAGGAGCCTTAAATAGCCAGGTGGAAAACGGCCCATGGGGGATCGAAGCGCCCGTTTCTATCCGAACCCTTTTTAATAAGGGGCGTATTTAAACCAAAGAAAGCCCCGCTTAAAAGGTGATTACCCTGCCAGACTTCCGCATCGAGAACGTGGTTGCTACATCCCTCCTTGACAACGAACTTGACCTCCCCTCGATTGCGCTCACGCTGGAAGGGGCGGAATACGAGCCGGAGCGCTTCCCGGGGCTCATTTACCGGCTGGACTCGCCGAAGACGGCGACGCTGCTTTTCCGGTCGGGGAAGATGGTGTGCACGGGGGCGAAATCGATCCCCGAGGTGCACCAGGCGATCAACACGGTGATCAAGCGGCTGATCGCGTCGGGCGTGAAGGTCTCGGAGAAGGTCGAGATCACGATCCAGAATTTGGTGGCCTCGACGGACCTTGGCAGCCCGCTCAACCTGAACACGATCACGGTATCGCTTGGCCTCGAGAGGGTGGAGTACGAACCGGAGCAGTTCCCGGGGCTCGTCTACCGTATGGACCAGCCGAAGGTGGTGCTGCTTCTGTTCGGCTCGGGGAAGATGGTGTGCACGGGCGCGAAGAAGCCGGACGATGTGAAGGAAGCGATCGTGAACATCCTGAACGAGCTGAAGCAGGCGGGGCTCATCCAGACTTGACGGCGCCGGTGAGGCGGGCGCGCGCCCTTTTGCGGCGCGAAGTTTCATTCCGGGGGAGCGATCGCCCCTTAGCATGGGCAACCCGCCGCGCGTGCCGGTGTTTGACGACCACTTCCACCTCGACCGGACGCACGGCGGGTACCTGGAAAGCGTCGAGCTTTTCGAGCGGGCGGGCGGCACGCACTTCCTGCTCGTGCACAAGCCGGACTTCGAGGACCTGTCGACCACGCCGGAGGCCTACCGCGCGGAATTCGAGGGCACGGTCGCGATGGGCCGCGAGGTGAACGCGAGGGGCGGCGCGCGCTGCTTTGTGGCGCTGTGCCCGCACCCGGCGGAGTTCACGCGCCACGCCGACCGCCTGGGGTTTGAGGGGGCCTTCGAGCTCCTCACCAAGGCGATTGACCTGTGCGGTAGGATGGCCGCGGAGGACGACTTGGTGGTGGCGCTTTCGGAGGCGGGCCGCCCGCACTACCCGGTTTCCCCGGAGATGTGGGCGTTTTCGAACCGGATTTTCGACTACGAGCTTGCGACCGCGAGGGACGCGGGGGTGGCGGCGCAGCTGCACACCGAGGCGGCGACGGTGGAGGTCATGGCCGACCTCGCCGCGCATGTCGAGGCGTCAGGCCTCGACAAGTCAAAGGTGACGAAGCACTACTGCCCTCCCTTCGTGCTCCCGGAGGAAAATGCGGGGCTGTTCCCGTCGGTCCTCGCGTCGCGCCCGTTCGTCGCGGAGGCACTGAAGAAGGGCGACCGATTCATGCTCGAAACGGACTTCATCGACGACAAGCGGCGACCGGGCGCGGTGATGGCTCCGGCGACCGTGCCGCGGCGGACGCGCGCGATGCTGGAGAAAGGCGTGCCCGAAGAGCGCGTGTGGCGGATCCACAAGGAAAACCCGGAGCGGGTGTACGGCGTCACGATCGAGCTGTAGGCGAGCGAGGGGGCCCCTCGTTTCGACGCGCGAGGCGAGCGCCCACGCGGGTGAAGGCACCTTTATCCGCAGGCGCGAGGCTCGGCGCCACCGGGAGTGCGGCAATCCTCGAGGAAATCGTCGTCCCTTGTTGGGGGCGCAAGCTGGAGGCCGAGGTGCTCCCCGCGGTGAAGGCCGCGCTCTTCGTGCGCGACCTCGAGCCCCTCGCTTCGCTCGTGCGTGAGGTGGCGGCCGCCCCTGCGCCGCTCAAGGCCGAGGTCGAAAAGCACTGGGCGGAGCTGCGCAGCGATATCCTCCACGGCCAGATTGATTACAAAGGCGAGGGCCCGCTGCCGGAGCACTGGAAGCAGTACATCGACAAGGAGACGAACTACTACGATTGGCGGCACCCGAAGTGGGCGCAGGACGCGGAGGCGCTCGTCGTGGACCTCGCGGTGAGGGCGGCGGAGCGCGATGGGTGGCAGGGCGAGATCCGGCCGGCCGAAAAGACGAGCGCGGGACTTGTGGAACTCATCATGGAAGTGGGGCAGGCTGTGAATGAAGCCGCGCCTCTCGCGGACAAATTCCTCGAGGGCATGCCGGAGTGGCTGCAGCACGACAACGCGTACACGGGGGGCTACTTGACGGAAGACGAGGTGGCGCGGATGCACGGGCTGCTGAAGCCGCGCGCGAAAGATCTTGAAGGGGCGCTGAAGGGGGGCGCGTTGCTTGGCGGGTGGGTGGGCATCCTGGAGGAAGCCATGCGGCAGAAGGTCGGGCTTAGCTGGACCGTTCCGATGCTTCGGGCCTAGGTCGCGTCAGAACTTCTTCGTCGCGTAGCCGATGACCGAGTCGAACACCTGCTTTCCGTCGCCCCACTCGCCCCGGCGGCGGCGCGTCCAGTCGGGGTGGTTGATGCCGAGGTACGAGCGCTCGGGGTGCGGCATGATGCCGAATACATTGCCGGCGGAATTGCAAAGGGCCGCGATGTTCGAGGGCGAGCCGTTGGGGTTGTAGGGGTAGCCGTCCGGGAGCCCCGTTTCGGGGTTCACGTAGCGGAACACGATGCGCCCCTCCTCGTCGAGGCGGCGCAAGGTCGCCGCCTCCTCTTCGGGGGGCAGCGTGAATTTGCCCTCGCCGTGGGCGGAGGGGATGTAGAGGACATCGCCTTTCTTGATCGCCCCGGTGAAGGCGCACTTGGAGGTTTCGGCGCGCAAGTAGGTGGGGCGGCACTCGAACCGGTCGGAGTCGTTCGTAGCGAGCGCGGCTTCCGCCTGAGGAGCGGAGGTCTGGGTGCCAAGCTGGGGGAGAAGCCCGAGTTCGACAAGCACCTGGAAGCCGTTGCACATGCCACCGACCGGCTTGCCGGCCTCGACGAACTGCTCGAGGTCGCGCTTGGCTTCGGCCCTAAGGCGCGCGGCGAAAATCGCGCCGGCGCGGATGTAGTCGCCCGCCGACCAGCCACCCGGGAAAATCAGAATCTGGTAGTCTTCGAGGTTGCGCTGGGAGCCCACGCCAGTCGTCTTTCCGAGGATTTGCTTCAGGTGGACGAGCTCGGCGCGCGTGCCCGCGCGCAGGAAGGCGTCGAGCATCTCCTGCTCGTTGTTCGTGCCTTCCATCCGCAGGATGCAGACCTTGACGTCAGCGGTCTTCAGGGAGTGCGACCCCGGAGGGAAGACCTGCCCGCGGGCATTTGAGTCTGACGGGGAGGGTTAGAGGAGTAGGCCGCCGTCGACCGCAAGGACTTGGCCGGTGATGAAGGAAGCCCTGGGCGATGCGAGGAAGAGGACGGCCTGCGCGACCTCTTCGGGCCGAGCGCTGCGCCCCGCCGGGGTCGCGTCGATCGCCCGCTTCCGCACATCGGGCGGGAGCTCGTCGGTCATCGGCGTCGCGGTGAACCCCGGCGCAACGCAGTTTACCCGCACTCCAAAGGGGGCGAACTCGAGGGCGGCCGCGTGATCGTGGTCGGCTACAGCGAAAAGCCCGCGCTCCTGCAATCGGGGCGGATCATGTTTCGCGAACTGGAGGTGAAAGGCTCGTTGGGCTGCGGGCTCCAGGACTTTCCGCGCGTGATCGACCTCGTGGCGCAGGGGAAGGTGAAGCTTGACCGGATGGTGACGCACCGCTTCGCGCTCGATGAGATCAACAAGGGCTTCCGGATGCTCGACGCGGGCGCCGAGGGGCTCGTGCGAGCGATCGCTCTCCCATAAGTGATGGCCTCAAGAGGATGTGAAACCCCGTGAGCTTGACCCGACCGACCTACCGGCTGAAGGCGTGCGAGGTGCTCTACAATGAGCACCGGACTGTGAAGGCGAAGCTTGCGGAACTCGAGCCGCAGCTGAGGCCGGACGTCGGGGCGCCGGTCTTCGCAAAGGGACTTTCGAGCCTCGTCCGCGCGCTCGAGACGGAGTTGCCGCCGCACTTTGCCAAGGAAGAAGAAGGGCTCTTCCCCGTGATCGAGTCGGTCACTGGGCAGGGGTTTCCCCCGGTTGAGGTCATGAAAGCCGAGCACAAGTACCTGATCGAGCACTTCGAGGCCTTGCGGGGAGCGTCCGCGAAGCTCGCCGTGGCGCCGGAGGCCAAGGATCCGCGCTCGGAGGCAGCGCGGCACCTCTTCCCGCTTGTGGGCACCCTCGACCAGCACATCATCAAGGAGGACACGGTGCTTTTGGTGATGGCGTCGGAGCAGCTCGAGCCGAGTCATGACAACAAGGTGCTGCGTGTTTACGACGAGATCGACCGAGAGGGCCGGCGGTGGGATTAGCGGGAGACGGCCGGGGGCCGTTGGGCTTTCGCAAACATTCGGGCGCTTTCGGGCGCTTTCGCTGCGACTTATGCGACGGGCGGGCGTCTTGCCGCCGTCTCGACCGCCGGCCTTCCCGGGGCGACCCAGGAAAACGGCGGTACAGCCGTAAGACGGGTGGCCCCGACGCCTCGCAGGGCGTTATGCGGCCCCGATCGTTCGCTCACCCCCCCTTTCGGCTCAAATAGGGCGCCGACGTGGTGAGGGCTGAGGAAACCTATGGCAGAAATGCGACCGCGTAACTTCAAAGCCTCACCAGGGTGGGACCACGTCGAGCGCCGCGAGCGTTCGAGGTCCCGCGCGTGGGGACTGTAAGCACGCTCAAACGAACACGTCCCCCTCCTCGCGCAGCCCTTGCGGGTGCGCGGACGGGGGAGCGGAAGCGACCCACCCCAGGTCCGGCCGAGCATCCCAATCCCCGGCGCCGCTCCCCTTCCCGCTACACCCGAACAGCCGCCGCCAAGGCGGTGAGGGAGAGGAGGGGGACGATGTTCATCAAGAAATTGTCATCGACAAAGCGCGTCTTCACCCCCTCAGCGCCCACGGCCAGGGCGGCGCCGAGAGGCACGAAGAGCCAAGGCGTGCCGAGGTTTGCAGCGAGGATGCACACCGACGCCACCGCGCACCACGCGCCAAACCCGCCGGGCAGGGCCCATCTCTTGGCCGAGCTAGCGCGCAGTTCGCCGAGGATGGGGTCCACGAGCGTGGTGCCGAGGATGGTGATGATCGCGAAGCGCGGCTCGAAGAAGAGCAGGGCGAGGACGTACCCAAACGCGCCCCAGTAGTAGCCGGCGATCCATTTTTTCTCGTAGTCGCGGAGCCCGAAAAACACCCAGCCGCGGTGCATGCGGTAGGCTTCGAAGGCGGTCAGGAGGAAAAGCCCGAGGAGCGCGACGTACTCGCGGCTAAGTTGCAGGGGCTCGATGTAGGGGGGGAGCCAGTAGTAGACGACGAAGAGGGAGGAGAGCGAGTGGAAGCCGCGGCGGATGGCGCGGTGGCGCTCGACCATAAACGGTGAGTGGAGGCTGGCATGAAAAGGGTGGCGTTCGAGGGTGCGCCGGTCAAAGCCCGAGCGCCCAGCCGGCGGCGGTGAGGAGGGCAAGGGGCGCGAGGTTCATACTGAAGTCGTCGTCGAGGTAGGGGAGCCGGGTGGCCTCGGCGGCCACTGCGGCGGCGGCACCCATGGGCAGCAGGAGGAGGGGGGTCGGGAGCCCCGCAACAGCGACCGCCGTGACGGCGACCGCGAGCCAAAGGCAGAACCCGATGGGGCTTGCCCACCGCTTCCACCGCGAGCCGCGGGTAAGCCCGATCGCGGGGTCGACGAGGCATGCGCCGAGAATGGTGATGACGGCAAAGCGCGGGGGGAAAACCACGAGCGCGAAGCAACAGCCGAGGCCGAGCCAATAGTATGCGGCGGGGCGTGTGCGCTCGTAGTCGCGCAAGAGGAAGAATGTCCAGCCCGCCTTGAGGCGCCACGCCTCGGCGGCCGAAACAATGGCGGCGAAGGCGAGGGCAGCGCAGGCTTTGGGAAGGCCAAGGCCCGGGATCGGATCCGGCAGGGCGTAGTAGAGGAGCGATGAGGCGAAGGAGACATGGATGGCGCGCCTAAGGAGGGCAGCGCGGTCGGCCACGCTTTTCTGAGGCGCGCCTGGGCATAAACGCTCTTGGAGCGGCCCTCCGGGGGTGAACCCATAAATGGCCTGCAGGGGATCAAAGCGCCCGTGGAGCGGCGCGGGCGGGGGCGGCGCTCCAAGGATGTCGAGCAGATTGCGCGGGAGAGGATCGAGATCCTTTTTTTTGAGGCGCACAAGGCGGTGGGCGCGGGGAAGGGCGACCGGGCGAAGCGGTACGTCGCGCTGGCGCGGCGGCTTGGCATGCGGTACAACGTGTCGATCCCGGGCCGGTTCCGGCGGTGGGTGTGCAGCGCGTGCGGGGCGTTCCTCGTGCCGGGGGCGAATGCGACGGTGCGGATCCGCCCGCAGCGATTCGTGGTGCGGTGCAGGGGGTGCGGGGCGGTGAAGCGGTTGGGCCGCGCGAGGGGCGGAAGCGAAGCCGGGAGGGGGAGGGCGTGATAGGGAAGTGGGCGAAGCGCGCGAGGGCGGAAGGCCAGGCGTTGGAGGTCACCGTGTTCGTCGGGCGCGCAGGCGTGACGGATTCGGTCGCGGCCGAAGCGGCGCTCCAGCTGAGGACACGGGAGTTGGTGAAGGCGAAAGTCGCGCGGGAGGCCGGGGACGCGGCCGCACTCAAAGGCCTCGCGGAAGACCTCGCTCTTCGCGCGGGGGCGGACCTTGTGGAAGTGCGTGGGCGGACGCTCCTTCTTGCAAGGCGCCGGCCGGGGCGGGGGCCTTAGCGGCGTCGCAGGGTGTCGAGCGGAGCGCCCGTTCGCCGAAGGCGGATGCGCTCCTTCGGCGCGCGGCCCAGGCGACCAAGAGGGCGCCGCCGACGGGCACGAAGAGGTCGGAGAATTCGGGGATCGCGTTGAAATCGCCCCGCGTCGTGTTCGTGGTGTTCACGAAGGTGCCGTTGGCGTCGGGGATGCGCCCCCACACGCCCTGCGAGGCGTTGAGGGGCAGGACGACGTCGCTCACGTAGGTGCGGTTCTCGCGCCCGCGCCAGTCCTTGCCGGCCGTGCAGTTCGAGCACCACAGGGCCACATGGTAGATTCGCGTCGCCGTCGAATACGGAACACTGATGTTGAAGGCCGCAAAGCCTTGCGCGTTGGTGGTGCCCGAGAACACGAGGATCGAATTCGTCTGGACGTTCCCGCCGTTCAGGGCCGTGTTGTAAACGCGGAGGCCCATGGTGGACGGGGCCGAGAGGTTTACGGTGGCGAAGGTGCTGGAAACGATCTCGACCCAGTCGGCCACGATGTCGACCTCGTTGATGACAAGATTGCTCTGCCCGCTCGCGTCGGACGTCGTGTTGTTCCCGCCCGGCAGCGCGTTGAAGTCGTCGCGCGTGTCGTTCGTGGTATTCGCCCCGGCCGAGGGGTTGCCGTCCGGGTAGCGCCCCCACGAGCCGTTGGAGGTGCTGCGCGGCATTTCGAGGAAGTCGACGAGGGTCGCGTTGTTGGTGCCTTGGGGGTTTTGCCCGGCGGTGCAATTGGCGCACCAGAGGCCCACGTAATAGCGGCGGCTGGCGGTGGAGTAGGGCACGGTGTAGTTGAACGAGGCGAAGCCGTCGGAATCGGTGGTGCCGTTGATGCGGAAGATTGCGGTGTTCTGCATGTTGTTGCCGTTGTTGTTCGTACTGTAGATGCGAAGCCCCATGATGGACGGCGACGACAGGTTGGTGGAGGACCCGGTGGTGTCGAAAACCTCGATCCACCCGCCGACGACGCTGACCTCGTTGACGACGAGCTGGTTCTGCCCCCTCGACCCGGGGCTCGCCTTGAGAATGCGGAGGGGCTGGGAAACCGCGGGAGCGGAGAACCGGATATCGGAGACGCCCGTCGACGAAATGGAGCCGACGCGCGCGATGGTCGCGTTCAGCCACGAGGGCGCGGTGGCGGTCGGCGAAATGTCGACGGCAAGGAATCCGTCGAGGCGCTCGCCCGGGGAGAGAGTGATTTCGCGGGGCGCGCGAAGGTCGCTCCACCCGCCCGGCAGGACCCCGCCTTCGGCAAGCGCGCCCGCGGCGCGCTCCGCCCCGTCGAGAAAGCCGTCGGGTCGCAGGTCAGCGTAGAGCGCGACGCGCTCGATATCCGCCGGCCCGACGCCGGAAAGCAGGGCGATGAAGGAGGTCACCGAAGCCGTCCGCGTGTTGGAGGGGGGCGAGGTGAGGGAGAAGGTGAGGGCCGGCGCCGCGCGGTCGCCTTGGTAGGCAAGCCGGCTGAGGGGCGCGGCCTCCTCGAAGAAGAGCGCTTCGCCGTCGCCGCGGAAGTTGCCGGCAAGCCCCGCGGTGGAGTCGAGGCCCGCTGCTAGGTCGCGGAGGAAGAATGCGTAGCGGATGCGGGCGCAAGATGGGGCGCAAAGATCCGCGGAGGGGACCTGGGTTTCGAGGCGCGAGCTCGAGTAGGCGACCGGGAGCGGCCGAAGGGTCGCGTTGAAAGCGGAGGCGTTTGCGTCCCAGAAGGCGAGCGAAGTCCGGGTGGTGAAGGGGATGCGGCCGTAACCTCCGCCGCGGCCTTCGATCTCCACGACGGCGTCGACGCCGAGCCCCGGGAGGGCGAGCCATCCGGTGGTGGGGTTCAGGTCGGTGTCGATGTACACGGTGGCGACGTCGCCTTCGGCCGCCGCGCCTCCTCCACCTCCGCCGCCCCCGCTGCCGCCCCCGCCGCCGCCGGGAGACCCCGCCGGCCGTGGGATCTCAGGGAACGCGAGCAGGCGTCCGGCCATGATGGACCCATCGACGCCGAGGAGGAACGAGACCTGAGCGGCGCCGCTGTTGACGTCGCCGCGCGTTTCGCGGATGTCGATGTTTTGGTTAATCACCGAGGAAGCGTTGGTGCCGTTTTGCGGGGGCGCGGGCGCGCCGACCACGACATCGTCGTCCGCGTCGGGGTCGAAGGGGCGTACGGGGCCCCAGTCACCGAAAGCGCCGTCGATGCGGATGATGGGGGGTGCGGTGCCGACATAGGCGCGCTCGAAGGCGGAGGGGGGGAACACCGAGGCGTGCCCGGAGGTGCCGGCCTGCGGGGAACCCGTGATGGCAAATTGTGAGCCGTTGACGGCAAGCCGGACGACGCCTACACCGGGGCCGCCCGTCGCGCGGCCGAAGAGCGCGACGGAGGTGGGCGCGCCAAGCGGGTTGAACGAGAGGGCCCCGCCTTCCGTGAAGTTGACGCGGAGCACGTCCCCGCCGAACCCGGTGCCGTTCAGTGTCTGGTTGCGCCCGCCGAAGGTGGCATAGGAAAGCGCGAGGCCTCCGCCTGCGTCGCCATCGACCGAAATGAGGAGGGAGGCGAGCGTGATGTTCTGGTGGAGGGCGCGGCCCTCGACGGTGAGGAGGAGGGAGTCGCGGTCGGTTGGCAGCGTTCCGAGTGCGGTGGGCGTTTGGGCAAGGACAAGGAGTCCGGGCCGCGAGGAGAACACGGCGTCGCCGAGGTCCTGCCGCCCGCGTGAGTCGGTGGCAAGCAGGAGGAGGAAGGGAAGCTCAAAAGGCCCCACGCGGGCGAGGCTAAGAAGGGGCACGCTCGCCTCGAGCTCGTTGCCATAGGCCACGGCGCGGGCGGCGCCGGCCGTCGAGAAGTAGCGGATGTCCGTGCGGTCGGGCGCAAGCGCGGGGTAGACGCGGAGCGTCGACGAGCGGACGGCACCGTCGTAGCCGACGATGTCGAGGATGTAGTCGACGCCGAGGCCGTACGCGAGGTACCCCGTGGATTGCGAGCGGTCGCGGTCGATGAGGAGGCGGAAGGATTCGGCAATTCGGGGCGTCTCGGCGCCGAGGAAGGGCCGCCCGGGCTGGGCCACCTGGGCGTAGACGTACAGGTCGCGCTCGCCTTGGAGCGCGGCAAAGGCGACGAGGTTGATGTCCTCGTTGTCGGGCTGGTCGTCGGCGGAGTCGGGGACAACGGGGACACCCGCCCAGTCCGCGAAGGCGCCGTCGATGATGATGGGCGCGGGGGAAAAGACGCCGAAAAAAAGGAGCGGGCCAAGCAGGGTAGTGGCAAACAGGAGGAGCGCGAGCACGAGGGCAGTGCGGCGCGTGGAGCGGCGGCGGCGCTCGAGGGTGTGGTAGGATAGGATGGTTTCCTCGCCGTTCACGCGTCCGCCGTTCACGCGTCCGCCGTTCACGCGTCCGCCGTTCACGCGTCCGCCGTTCACGCGTCCGCCGTTCACGCGTCCGCCGTTCACGCGTCCGCCGTTCACGCGTCCGCCGTTCACACGTCCACCGTTCACGCGCCCGCCGTTCACGCGCCGGCCGTTCACGCGCCCGCCGTTCACGCGCCCGCCGTTCACGCGCCCGCCGTTCACGCGCCCGCCGTTCACGCGCCCGCCGTTCACGCGCCCGCCGTTGATCCGGCCCTCTCCGGTCACGAGCCCGGCCCCGTTCGTGAGGCCCGAGCCGTTCGTCAACCCGGAGGCGTGCACAAAGCCCGGCCCTTCGCGAGCGCCGCTTCGCGATGCACGCCCGAAAATGGAGCGCCGCGGCGCGGTGCGTCGCGCCGCCTCGCGCGGGGACGGCTCCTTCGCGCGGCTCCCGTTCGTGAGGCCTTGGTGCTTGGCAAGCCCCGCGCGCGCGGCGCCCTCCGCGGCTTCAGGCGGTTCGGTCGCCGGCGATTCTTCCGCCTGCGCGGAGGGCTGGAGCCTTCCAAGCTCTTCGAAGTGGGGGCCATCGCGCCGGTGCGGGAGCAGCAGGACCGCGGGCAACGCCGCGAGGCGGCGCACCGGGCGCACGAGGGCCCCTCGGAAACCGCGCGCTATCTGGCCATCCTCCTAAACGTTCGCTCTCCCCCCGTGGGCTACTTGAAGGCCACGGGGCCCGCGCTCCTGGCTGAGAATATCGGCCCTTACGCGAATGGCCGAACGTGCTCTACGCTCGTGCGCTTGGCGAACCACGTGCATCCCGCGCGCCCCTAGCCCGGGGGCGCGTCCCCAATGCCGGAAGGGGGGGCCTCCGGGATAAAAGCCCGCGCCCGGGAGCGCCGCGCCAGGCCGGCCGCATATCCGCCGCGGGGCCCTCCACGCGACGTACCGTGCCTCCGCCCCTCCAAGGGTTAATGCCGCCGCGCGAGAATCGTTCGTGCGTCGCCCATGACCGTCGCGGTGCTAGGCTCCGGGGATGAATGGCTCTCGCTCACGCTCAAGTTTGCCGCTTCTGGGAAGGCTACGCGGGCGATCACGGCCGACAAAGACGCCGCCGAGGCCTTGGCGCAGGGGATGCTCCCGCGGACGGGGCTGCCGCCCGCCGCCGAGCGGCTCCTCCTCAAGGCGCGCGACCAAGGGACGCTCGAGGTCGGGGAGTCGGCGGAGGACGCCGAGGGGTGCGAGGCGATCGTGCTGGCGCCGAAGCTTACGGGCGACCGCGCACGCAAGCAGTTCGACCTCGCGCCCCTTGCGGTGCTCATCGATAGTCTCACCGGGCATATCGCACCAGGGAGCCTCGTCGTGGTGGGCGCGCGGGTGCCCCCAGGGACGCTGAGGGACTTCGTGCGGCCGCGCCTCGAGCGGGCCGCCGGGCAGCAGGTTTTCGTGGGCGTGTTCCTCGCTTCGGTGCCCGAGCGTGTGCAGGGGGCCGACCTTTTCGAATTCCCGGAACGGTACAACCGGGTTATCGGGCGGGCGGACGCGACCTCCTCGAAACGCGCGATCGACCTCTACAAGAGCATCTCGAGAGGCGAACTCGACCCGTGCGACCTCGCCACCGCGAGTATCGTGACGGCTGCGGAGGGCGCCATCCTCGAGGTGCACCGCGCACTTTCCACCGAGATCGCGCTCGCTTGCGACGCGTTCGGCGCTTCCCCGTCGCGCGTGCGCGAGCTCCTGAAGAAGTCGCCTCGGCGGGGCCTCGAACTGCCGCGCGCGGATGTCGCGCCGCTTGCGCCGCCCGACGACACGACACTGCTTAAGGCCGCCACTCACAACCGGCTGCGCCTGCCGCTCATCGACGCCGCCGACGCCGTGTTCTCGGGCACCCCGCGCGTCCTCGCACGCCTCGCGCACCGCGCGCTCAAGCGCACGCGCAAGGACCCGAAGTTCGCCAAGGTCGCGGTGCTCGGGCTTGCTGCGGAACCGAACACCGCCGACCCCGCGGGCTCCCCGACCTTCCCCTTTCTCGACGAATTGAAGTTGCTCGGGTTTGCAAACGTGCAGGTCCACGACCCGTATGCCGGAGGCAAGTCGGAGGTGCGCCTCGAACCCGATCTCGATGCGGTGGTTGCCCGCGCCGACGTGCTGGCGATCATGACGCCGCACGACTTTTACCTCAGCCGCACGCCGCACATCCTGCAGTCCCTGGCCGTCGGCGCCGCCGTGGTGGACGCCCGGGGCGTGGTGCCGCGCGCGGAAGTGCAACGCCGTGGCCTTGTTTACGTCGGACTCGCGAGGTGAGCCCGCGCTAGGATGAAGAGCCGAGTCCACGCTGTCCCTGGAGGCACCATGCCCGAGCCCGCGTCGATCGAGTTCCACCCCTTCCTCGCCGACCGCTTCGCGGAGGCGTTGTTCCCGGCGGCGTCGGTGCTCGTGGTCGACCACGACGCCCGGCCTCTCGAGCGCCTTGTGGGGATGCTCGAAAGGTCGGACGCCAAATGGCTTGATGGCGGCCGCGCGCGTGCCGCCCTTGCAGCCGCGGCGGCCGCAGTGAAAAAACTCCCCGCGGGCGAGACCCCTGACGACCTCATCTCAACGCACGAACTGCAGTTCGACCCACACACGAAGCGAGACGCCGTGATGGACCCACCCGATTGGGCGAAGGCGCTCAATGAACTCACCGCCGCGCTTTGCGTGGCGACGCGCAAGACGCCGGGGTGGAACGGGCAAGTCTTGGCCAAGACGGCCGACGGCGAAACGCTCGAGGCCTTCGTCGAGGCGGCGCGAATTCTGACTCCGGAGGGCCACAACTGGTACGGCAAGCTCGCGGGCGGGATGGTCGCGTGGATGCAGGGGGGGCCGGTGCGCGGTTTCCTCACGCGGCAGGAGGTGCCGCTGCTCCGTAAGGCCCTCGACGCGGACGCGCGCCAGATGTTCATTTGGAAGGATCGCGGCGGCGACTTCCACCGGCGCAAGGTGCAGGCGTTCTGCTTCCTCGCCGAAAAACACGGGGTGGGGCTAGCGGCGGTCGTGCGTTGAGGCAGCGCCGCCCTTCCGGAGGGCCTCCGCGTAGACCTTCAAGAAAATTTCCGCCTGCTCCCTGGCATCGTCGAGCGCGTTGTGCGAATGCGGACGATCCGAGAGGAAGGCCTTGTCGAAATTGCGCTTCGAGGTGAGGCTCCACCGCGGGAGCCCGAGCGCGCCCATGTAGAGCGCCTTGATGTCGATGCCCGAGGTCCCGAACGGGTTCTTGCCGAGGAAATGCAACAGGTACCAGTTCACGAATTGCCAGTCGAAGGTCGCGTTGAAGAACACACCGACCGGCCGGCGACCGCCGCCGGCACTTGCGGTCACCCACTGCGCGAATTCGCCGATGGCCGTCGCGGGATCCGCCCCCTCCGCCACGAGCTTGGCCCGGTCCAATTTGGAGACGGCCGCAGCTTCTGGTACAAAACGATCGCTGATTGGCTTGAACTCGCGGTAAAACGAGCGGTCGAGGGCGGGCTCGGCAACGACAGCGCCAAGCGAACTCATGGAAAAATCGCCGGGGATCGGTCCATCGGCCTCGACGTCAATCGAGATGAAGACGTCGGCACCGCCGGATGCGCGCCGCACATTGCTCGGCAGGGCGAGGCCCGCGTAAAGGCGTTTCGCCGCTCGATCGGTTCACGGAAGTGCGCCGGCGACGACCGCACCCCCCTTGAGCACGGCGAGCCGGTTGCGCTGCAGCGCCCGGATGTCTTTGAGCGGGTTCTTCGCAAGCACGAGCAGGTCCGCAAACGCGCCCTGGGCGATCGCGCCAAGTTCGCCCTTCAAGCCAAGGAGCTCCGCGGCGTTCTGCGTGGCGGCCGCAAGCGCGTCGGTCGGCTTCATTCCGTAGCGGACGTAAAGCTCGACCTCGCGCGCGTTGTCGCCGTGGAAGTTGAACGGCGTCCCGGCATCCGTGCCCATGGCGACGCGCACGCCGTGCTTGAGGGCAAGCTTCCAGGTCTCTTCGATGGCGTCCTCAGCCTCGCGGGCCTTCTTGACGGCGAACTCCGGCATCCCGTGGGCGACGCCCTTCGTGCGCATGTCGTCGAGCGCCTTCGCGGTGGGGACCCAGAACACGCCGGCTTTGGCAAGCGCGCGCGCGCAGTCCTCGTCCATGAAGGTGCCGTGCTCGACCGAAGCGCAACCGGCCTCGACGGCGTTCAGGATCCCGTCGGCCCCATGGGCGTGCGCCGAAACGCGCCGCCCCGCGCGGCCCGCCTCGCCGACGATGACTTCGAGTTCTTCAAGGACGAGTTGCGCCGCCTTGTGGTGGCCGCCCGGGGTGAGGACGCCGCCGGTCGCGATGACCTTGACGCAGTCGCTTCCCATTTTCATCTGGAGCCGCGCGGCCTTGCGCGCCTCGTCCACCCCGTCAATCTCGTGTCCCATGAAGTGGCAGTGGCCCCCCGTCATCGTGAGCCACTCGCCGGCCGCGAACACGCGCGGCCCCTCGATCCACCCCGCGTTCACGGCGTTGCGCAGCGCGATGTTCACAAAGTTTCGCGAGCCGTTGTCGCGCACCGTGGTGATGCCGCCGCGCAGCGTGGCGGCAGCAAGCGAGGTGCCCAGCGCGGCGAGGTCGGTGTCCGAACGCTTCGTGATGATGAGGGGATCCGGGTCGCCGTCGAGCACGAAATGGGTGTGGCAGTCAATGAGGCCAGGCGTCACAAACTTCCCCGAAAGGTTCACGACCTTGTCGCGGCGCATCGGCGAGAGGTCGCCCACCTCGTCGATGCGTTCGCCGGCAATCGCGATGTCCGCCCGCCGCGCGCCGGCGGCGGTGACCAAGGTTGCACCTTGGAGCACGAGCCGTAAAGGACGGTTCGCCGCCACCCTGTAGCCCCCGTCGGCCCACCACCCGGGCCATGATAAGCCCTTCCCCGGGAATTGGCGGGCGAAGGCTTTTGTCCGGCGCTTGCATCCCGAATCCGGTCGCGCGCCGCGGCCGGGAAATCCTCGCCGTGTCCGGCCGCCCCATCTACATCGAGACGGACGGCAAGGTGTACCTCGAGCAGCGCGACGGGCGCCTGGACCTGCCGACCGAGAAGAGCCGGCTGCCATTCAAGGTCGTCACACGCCCCGGATTCCGTGTGCTTGGCACCGAGGTGCTTTTTGGAAAGCCGGTGCTCGAAGCTCACCCGGACGAGTGGACCGACAAGGAGCGCGTCGTGGCGGCCGATGGAACCACGCCGCTTGCCCGCGCAGCGGTGCTCGCGAGCATGCACCGGCTCGTCACGAACGCGGTCGTGCAGGACGGCGACCGTGTGCTCATGTGCCGGGCGAACCGCGGCGTTGCTGCGGGGTGGTGGAATCTGCCGGGCGGGTTCGTCGAGTGGGACGAGCACCCGGCGCAGTGCATGAAACGCGAGCTCAAGGAGGAGCTCGGCGTCGAGGTGGCTTCGTTGAACCTGCTCGTTGTGTCCAGCCGCAAGTTCGAGCGCTCGTCGTACTTCATGGTGTGCTTCGTGTACCTCGTGGAACTGAGGTCGAATGTGTTACGGCTCGACCGTACCGAGCTTGACGAGGCCGCATGGTTTCCGCTCGACAAGGCGTCGGCGGAGACCAAGAACCCTTTCGCCAAAGAGGCCTTTGATTTGCTGAGAGTGCCTGCGGCCCAGGCCAAAAGATAAGCGCCCCCTTCGAGGCACGGCCGCTTGGCTTAAATCCGGCGAGGGAACTTCCGCGGGTACCATGGCGCATAAGGTTGCCATCGTAGGCTCGGGGCCGGCGGGTCTCACGGCGGCCATCTACGCAGCCCGAGCAAACCTCGAGCCCGTTTGCATCGAGGGGCTGGAATGGGGCGGGCAGCTCCAATTGACGACCGAGGTCGAGAATTACCCGGGTTTCCCCAAGGGCCTCCTCGGCCCCGAAATGATGAACCTTTTCCACGAGCAGGCGGAGCGCTTCGGGACGAAGTTCATCAAATACGCGAATGTGGACAAAGTGGACTTCTCGAAGCGCCCGTTCAAGATGTGGGTCGCGGACGAGCTGGTCGAAGCGGAGTCCGTCATCATCGCGACCGGCGCCTCCGCAATGTGGCTAAACATCCCGTCGGAGCAAAAGCTACGGAACAAAGGCGTGTCGGCGTGCGCCACCTGCGACGGCGCGCTGCCCATTTTCCGCAACCAGCAGATCGCCGTGATCGGCGGTGGCGACACGGCGATGGAGGAGACCAGTTTCCTCACGAAGTTCGCCTCCCAGGTGATTGTCATCCACCGGCGTGACAAGCTGCGCGCTTCGAAAATCATGCAGAACCGCGTGCTCAACAACCCCAAGGTCAAGATGCAGTGGAACTCCGTGGTTGAAGAGGTCCTCGGCACCGAAGCCGTCGAGGGCGTTCGCGTCAAGGATGTGCACAACGGAAAGAAGGAGGACATCCCGGTGAAGGGCCTCTTCCTCGCGATCGGCCACAAGCCGAATACCGATTTCCTGAAAGGCCAGTTGGACATGGACGCGCAAGGGTACCTGAAAATCCACGACAACACGCTAAGCTCCGTCGAGGGCGTGTTCATCGCGGGCGATGTGTTCGACCGGCGCTACCGGCAGGCGGTCACGGCCGCCGGTTCCGGGTGCCAGGCCGCGATCGACGCCGAACGGTGGCTCGAAACCCAGCCAGCTGGCCACTGAGGGGGGAGCGCCGTGCCGAAGGATGGGGGCGCGCCGCGCGCCACCTTGGTGTACGACACCGAGTGCGGTACCTGTTCGAGGTTCGCGGCCCTGGTGCGGCGCCTCGACACGCGAGGGAGCCTGACGCTCATCTCCATGCACGACGCGGGAGTCGAGGCGCGGCTGCGCCCCCAACTCCGTGAAGCGTACGACCGCTCGTTCCACCTGGTGAACGAGGCGGACGGCGAGGTGGCATCCGGGGAAGAGGCCTTGAGGGACCTCGCGCGGCTCCTCCCGCCGGTTGCACCGTTTTTCGCGCTCGTGTTCAAGACACCGGGGGTGTGCCGCGTGCCAGCCGCGGTCTACCGCGCCTTCGCGGCCGGGCGCACCTGTTCCCTGCCATCCGGGGGCGCGCGAGCCGGATAGCAAAGGTTATCGCCCCGACGCCGATGGCGCGAGCGTGCGCGTGCTTGCGGCTGTCGCATCGGCGATGGTCGTCCTTTTCCTGGCGGCCACCGCGCTCGCCAAAGAAGGAGGCGAGGGCGGACCCTTCCTCGCGACGCCGCTCGATATCGATATCCTCTACCCGCCGGGCGGGGCGGTGCTGCGCAACGGGAACGTGACAGCGGTCATCGAAGCCGACGGCGAGTCGGTCGCCTACTTCATGGACAGCTTCGCGAACGGCACGTTTGAGAACGCCTCGCTCGAAAGCACCGGAGTGGGGCCCGACCCGGCCGCGCGAGGGCGGTCCGCGTATCTCTCGCCTGAGTTCCAATTGCCCGCGTGGGCCCCCGGCGTCTTCTGGAGTACCTCGATTGAATTCCTCACTTCGGGGAGCGCGGCAAACCTATCGGACCTGCTCGCGATCGAAGTGCGGCTCGGCGACATCGACCTCTCGCGGAATTGGACCGCATGGGTCGCGGCGGACATTTCTGGCGGATTCGGCGATGCGTTCGGGCCCGGAAACCAATCCGAGCGCGAGCGCGGCGCGCTGCAATACCAGTTCACCTTCCTCGACGCGGCGAATTCGACCACCCTGCGAATCACCCAGGTGCAAATCTGGTTCATTGCCAACATCGAGTCGGTCGAGGCGCGGCTTTCCACTGCCTCCAGCTGGACGGCCGTGGGGGGAGGCGCAGGCCGCTACAATTTCTCCGTCGCGCTTCCCGAGGGTGTTTCGACCATCGAGGCGCGCGTCACCGACGCGCTCGGCGCCACCAAAAGTGTCCGCGTGAACATTACGCTAGACACGACGGCACCGCAGGTTGCATCCGCGCCAACGGACGGCGCGTCGATTCCGGCCGACGGCGCGGCGGAAATCCGGTTCAGTGAGCCGGTCGACACCGCATCCGCGCTATCGTACGTGGTGGTGCGCGCCGACTTCCCCGTCGACAAGGTATGGACCGCCGACAACACCACGCTACTTTTGAGCGCCCAGGAGTCGGGAAAGCGGGGGCTTGTCACGGTGACCGTCGGGCCGGGCCTGCGTGACCAGGCCGGAAACCTATTCGGGACTTCCGTCAACTACACCTACGAGATGGGGAAGGCCCCCGAATCGGTTCCAAGTTCGGCGCCGCTCCTCATCGGAATCCTCGCTCTCGTGGGACTTGCGGGGGTCACGGTTTTGTTGCTTTCGGGGAGGGCCAAGAAGCGCCGCGAGGAGCAGGCGGGGCAGCTGCGGGCGGAGATGGACGGGCCCGCCGTCGCTCCCCCGAAGCGCCCCTAACCGCGCCGCCAGCGCGGGCCCTTCGGCTTTCGATTTGAGCCACTTTCTTTAAGTCCCATGCCGCATTGGCCGAAGAATAAGGGGAAGGCGAGAGACTGCCCATGAGCGAAAACCGCGTGTCGGTCAAGATCGGCGGCGAGGCCGGCTACGGCATCATGACCGCGGGCGCTTCGCTTGGGAAAGCCTTCGCCCGCGGTGGCCTCAATGTTCACACCTACTCCGAGTTTCCGTCGCTCATCCGCGGGGGGCACAACACCTACCAGATCTGCGCGGCCCCGGAGCCCGTGTACGGTCACTGGGACAAGATCCAGGTGCTGCTGGCGCTGAACGAGGAGACGATCGCCCTGCACTGGCAGGAGCTCACAGCGGGCGGCGCGATCATCTACGACAACAAGAAGGTGCAGCTGAAGCCCGACCTCGTAAAACGGATGGATGTCCACATCGCCGGCGTGCCGCTCGAAGAGCTCGCCGACAAGGCGGGCGGCAAGATCATGATGAACACGGTGTCGCTTGGCGCGGCGCTTTCCATGTGCGACTTCCCGTTCGACTACCTCGCGTCCGCGCTGCGCGACCAGTTCGCCAAGAGGAAGGAAATCGGCGACCAGAACGTAGCGGCCGCGAAGGCCGGCTACGACTTCATCAGCGCGAATTTCGCCGAGCTTCGCCCGGCGCATGTAAAGCCTGTTGCCGGCGCGCCGCGCCGCATCTTGATTGCGGGAAACGACGCCGCCGCGCTCGGCGCCCTTCGCGCCGGAGTGAAGTTCCACGCGCAGTACCCGATGACGCCCGCTTCGTCGATCCTCCATTTCATGGCCGCCCAGGAGGCGAACTACAGCATCGTCGCCAAGCAGGTCGAGGACGAGATCGCCGGGATCAACTTCGCAATCGGGGCGAACTTCGCGGGCGCCCGCGCGATGGCGGCGACCTCGGGCGGCGGCTTTTCGCTGATGGTCGAGGCCCTGGGGATGGCCGGGATGGCCGAGGTGCCGCTTGTGATCGTCGAGGTGATGCGGCCGGGGCCTTCGACGGGGATGCCGACCTGGACGGACCAGGGCGACCTCCAGTTCGTGATCCACGCGTCGCAGGGCGAGTTTCCGCGGCTCATCATCGCGCCGGGCGACCAGGAGGAACTCTTCTATGAGACCTTCAATGCGTTCAATTTCGCCGAGCGCTACCAGATGCCGGTGATTGTCCTCTCGGACAAATACATCGCGGAAGGGATGCGGACGTTCGAGCCGTTCCGCTGGCAGGACCTCAAGGTGAACCGGGGCAAGTTGATCACCGAGGCCGAAGCGCAGGAGATGTTCAAGGGAGACGGCGGCGACTGGTTCAAGCGCTTCCGCTTCACGGAGGACGGCGTGTCCCCGCGCTCGCTGCCAGGCATGAGGGGCGGCATGTTCGTGGCCGCCACCGACGAGCACGACGAGACCGGCGAGATTGTGGAATCCGCCGAAAACCGGAACGCGATGATGTCGAAGCGCATGCACAAGCTGGAGCTCATCGCGAAGGAGATGCCTGGGCCGAAGTTCTACGGCCCGAAAGATGCGGACCTCACCGTCGCATGTTTCGGGTCCTCCAAGATGCCGATGCTCGAGACCTTCAAGGACTTCGAGCGCAACAACCTCAAGGTCAACATGATACACTTCGTGTACCTGCACCCATTCCCGACCGAGGACGCGACCGCGAAGCTCAGGAGCTGCAAGAAGCTCGCGGTGCTGGAGGCGAACTACAACGGCCAGTTCGAGGCGCTCATCGCCGAGAAGACGGGGATCCGGCCGGCGCACTCGTTCCGCCGGTGGGACGGCAGGCCGTTCTCGCCCGAGTGGCTGTTCGCGAAGGTCGAGGAGGTGCTGTAGGTGGCGGTGACGGCGAAGGAGCTGACGACGGCGCTGAAGCCCGACTGGTGCCCCGGCTGCGGGGACTTTGCGATCCTGAACGGCCTCAAGGCCGCGGTGGCCGAAGCGGGGATGGAGCCCCACAACACTCTCGTGATTTCGGGGATCGGCTGCTCGTCGAAGCTCCCGCACTGGATCAAGTGCTACGGGTTCCACACGCTGCACGGCCGCTCGCTGCCGGTGGCGCAGGGCGCGCGGTTGGCCAACCACGAGATGAACATCATCGTGATCAGCGGCGACGGGGACGGGTACGGCATCGGGATGGGGCACTTCATGCATGCGATGCGCCGCAACATGCGGATGGCGGTCGTGGTGCACAACAACCAGACCTA
>Ga0247727_10004236_pt1 | contig 30637 bp, 26 predicted proteins | sample WisWelCaveWW1625_FD_202498 | JGI IMG/M metagenome (GOLD analysis project Ga0247727, IMG submission 202498) | Biofilm microbial communities from Wishing Well Cave, Virginia, United States - WW16-25 | ecosystem: Environmental > Aquatic > Deep subsurface > Groundwater > Cave microbial mat | place... | reverse complement strand
CGCAGCCGAAGGCTGCACCACCCAGGCCGCCCGGGAGAAGGGGGCACCCCCCGAGCATGGACCGCCCTCGAGCGGCCCGGCCATGGAGAGCATCCTGACGCCAGTCCGCTCAGATGAATACCCCCTTGAAGCTATATCCGACGCAGATGGACCGTGAGCAGGACCGTGGGAACGGAAGGCTGGTCCGTCCGAACCTGGAACACCGAGCCCTCGCGCAGCCCCGGAGGCACGTGCACAGGCACCGGCAGCCGTCGGATCACCCGGCCCTCCCCGCCGCAGCGGCCGCAGTCGAAGAGGCTGCCGCCGGTGCCCGAGCAGGCGTCGCAGGCCGCCGTCACCGGGACGTCGAGCGAGAGCACCGTCCCGGCGGCGGCCTCCTCGGGCCGCAGCACGATCTCGGCCGTCAAGCTCGTCGGGGCGAGCGGTCGGCGCAGATCGCCGGCGGCGGGACGCCTCGTGAAGGCCCAGTCGAGCGGGTTCTGCTGGCGGCCCGAGCCTCGGAGCTCGTCGTCGTAGCGGCGCCGCCGCTCGGTGTCGGCGAGCGTCTCGTAGGCCGCCTGCAGCTCGGCAAACGTGTCTTCGGCGCGCTCCGGCTGAAAACGGCGCGCCAGCCGGCGGAACGCGCGCCGGATCGCCGTGAGGCTGGCGTCGCGGGGAACGCCGAGGAGCTGGTAGTAGTCCTTGGGCTTCTCCATCCCGCTTCACACCATAGGTTGGGGTCGGAGCGGGTGTCAAGCCGGGGACGTTGCGCGAGTCGAAAGGCGTACCCACAGCTCGTGACCAAGGGCGATCACGACGAGCGCGACCCCGCCCACGAGCAAAGGTACCCGCAAGCCCGGGAGCAGCGCCGCTTGCGGCAGGACCTCGACGGTGGCCACCGCGACCGATGTGCGGGCGAGCGGCCCGTCGAGCGTCTCGGCGACGAGCAGCAGTGCCTGGCGGCTGCCGCGCATAGCACCCGCGCGCACGATCGCCACGTCGACGGTCGCCGGTCCGTGCGGTGGCACCGCCACGTCGAGCGCGTCCGGCTCGGGCCGCAGGCCGCGCGCCGTCAGGACGCGCAGCCCCACCCGCTGACCCAGGCCGTCCCGGCTCAGGACGCGCACGTGCAGCGTGCCGCGGACGTCCAGCCGCAGGGGGTCGGCCTCGATGCGGACCGCCTCGCTCGGGTTGGCGCCGAGCGCGAGCAGCAGCCAGGCGCGCTGGCTGGCCATGGGAGGGTTAAAGGCGCCGTCCGGTGGCCCTTCGATCGGGTGCTCGAGCAGCAGCGTGAGCGCGTGAACACCGGGCCGCGGAGGGACACCGGCGAGGGCGAGCGTCACGTCCCCGGAGGCGCCCGGGGCCAGGGTCCCGTGGAGGCGCGCCTCGCTGCGCTCGCCGAACAGCTCGCCCTTGACGGCGATGGGCCCGGCGTGACGATCGCCCCGGTTCGTGAGCGTCACACGCACTTCGAGGGGCTTCGCCGCCCTGACCACGCTACCCGAAACGTCGAGCACGGCTTCGGGGCGCGCCGAAGCGGCGGCGAGAACGAGAGAGAAAGCGAGAGGGAGCGCGCAGGCCCCGCTAGGGTAGCGGAACAAAAGTCACGCCCGTGATCACGAACGCGTCGTCGAGCTTCTTCCCCTGCTTACGGTTGGTGGCGAACACCTTGATCGCGGCGGCCCTGGCGAGGTCCTTCTCAATCGGCGCGAACTCGCACAACCCCTCGGGCTGGACGGGCAGCCGGAAAGTGCTCGTGCGCTGGGGTTGGTAGGCGTCGTCCGTCGCCTGGACGTAGTACTCGATCGTCTTCGCCCGCTCGCGGGGCGCGGGCAGCGTGCCGCAATAGCTCACCCCGGTGAAGCTCATCGGCACGAACGAGTAGAAGTCCTCACCCGCGCGCCGGAAGTAGATGCGCGCGACCGCAACGTTGCCGTCGTCGCTGATGGCGGCGCAGAGCGAGAGCGGCTTGTCGGGCCAGGTGCAGAGCGCCGGCTGGTGGTCGACCGCAGGCGGGTCGTTCGCCACGGCGAAGGCCGCGGTCACGATCACGAGCGCCGGCGCCAGGGACATCCTCATCAGGCCCTCCGACGCTTCCATCTTACCGGAGGGCCGCGCCTACTTCCAGGTGAGCGTATTGCGGTACGTTTCGTTACGCTGCGTGGTCAGCACGATCTCCATGCTCCACGACTGCGTGCCTTCCTTCCACACCTGCCCCGCCACCTGGAAGACGACGGAGCGCTGCCCCGGGGCCCCTGTCGCCGTAGCCGGGGGGATGGCGCCCCGCTGGATCCTGCCGTCGACGGTGGTCGCCACGGTCATGCTCGAGAGCGGAATCGGCTGCGAGCCCTCGTTCGAGAGGTACACGACCACCTTGAACGCCTCTCCCGCCTTCGGCACCTGGGGGGACGCCTCGAACACGATGTTGCCGGGCAACCCGGCCCCCTGGGTTCCCGACTTCACCGTGATGCCGGCCGTGTCCTCGAATCCCACCAGCCCGCCGCCCTGAGGCGCCTTGGCCTCGGTCCGGCCCGGAACGAAGCTCCGCACGGGTCCGCCGCCGGTGCGCGAGCCGCCCGAGGCCGCAGCATCGGCCAGGGACTTCGAACCGATCGCGGCCTGCCTGCCGGTCTGCGCGGCTACGCTACCCGGGTCGAGCGCGAGCGCGCGGTCGTAGGCGGCGATGGCGGCCTCGTACTGCTTGCCCTGGAGCGCGCTTGCGGCCTCGTTGAGGGCCGCGTTCACCTGTGCCGTGCGCGCCGCGGCCGCTCCCCTGTCGGCGTCGCGCTGGGCCTGGGCCTTCGCCTCCGAGATCCGGCGCTGCAGCGCGACGGCACGGTTGTCCCAGGGAGCGATCTTGATCGCCTCGGCCGCGGCGGTCTCGGCCGCTGCCAGGTCCCCGCGCCCGAGCGCAGCGTCACCCGTGTGGACCTGGTCGGCCGCCCTCTGCCCGACCATCGCCTTGTCGAGAATCTTCCTGGCCGGCTCGCTCGCCGCGTCCTCGCGCAGCGCCGCTTGCGCCGAGGCCACGGCCTTGTCGTAGTTCCCCGCGTCGAAGGCCGCCTGCGCCAGCTTGACCGACGCCGCGGCCTTGCTACCGGCCTCGCCGAAGTCCGGCGCGGGCGCTGCCGTCACGGGCGGCGGGGCAGGCGTCGCGAGCGTCGTCGGGGGCGGAGCGGTCACCGGAGGCAGCTGGACCACGGGCACGGGCGGCGCCTGTTGACTCTTCCACGCGAGATAGCCGGCGACACCCACCGCGATCAGCGCGAGGCCCATGGCCACCCACGGCAGCAGGCTCTGCTTCGGCTCCGGCTGGGCCCGCGGCGGCGTGCGCGGGACGGGCGGCGCCGTGATCACGCGCGTTGCGCCGGGCCGCATCGTCGACCCCGCGCCCGCCTCGAGGACGGTCTTGCCGCCGGCCCGCGTCGGCGCCATCGTGCCCCGGCGCGGAGCGCCGGGCCGCCGCCCGGGGGCGAGGTCGACCGTGGCGCCGCCCTCGCCCGTCATGCCCGGCGCCCCGGTCATCGGCATCGGCGTGTGCGTCGGCGCTTCCAGGTCGACGAGCGCCTCGAGCACGTTCTGCGACGAGGCCGTGGTGGCGTGCGCCTTCAGCCACTCGCGAAGGTCCACCGCGAATTCGTAGGCGGTCTGGTAACGATCGGGCAGGTTCTTCGCGAGCGCCTTCTTGAGCAACGGCATGAGCGCGTCGTAGTCGGCGCCCTGCGGGATCAGGTCGAAGTTGGCTTCCTCGTGGGTGATCTTGTAGAAGATCGCCATCAGGTTGTCCGAGTGGAACGGCCTCCGGCCTGCCGCGAGCTCGAACAGCATGCAGCCGACGCTGAACAGGTCGCTGCGCCCGTCGACCTTCTTGCCCTGCACCTGCTCGGGGGACATGTAGTCCGCCGTCCCCACCACGTTACCGGTGCCCGTCATCGACGCGGCGGTGACGTGCGCCACGCCGAAGTCCATGATCTTCACCGAGCCGTCTTCCTGGATGAAGATGTTGGCGGGCTTGATGTCGCGGTGGACGATCCCCGCCTGGTGCGCGTGCGCGAGCCCGGCCAGCACCTGCACGATCACCGCCACCTTGCGCTCGAGCGTCAGCGGCGGCGTCTGGCGCACCGCCTTCTGGAGGTCCTGGCCCTTGAGGAGCTCCATGGCGATGTACGGCGATCCGTCGCTGTGGTTGCCGAGGTCGAAGACCGTCACCACGTTCGGGTGCGTCATCTTCGCCACGGACTTGGCCTCGCGCTCGAAGCGGGCCTTGAGCTCCGGGTCGTCGGCGATCTGGGCGACCATGACCTTGAGGGCCACGTCGCGGTCGAGCATGGTGTCGTGGGCCAGGTATACCTGGCCCATGGCGCCCTTGCCGAGGGGACGGAGGATGTCGTACTTGCCGATCCGGCCGCTCAGCTCCCGCTCGATCGGCTTGTTCGGATCGCTGGGCTCAGCCATGCCGGCGCCTCAGGCGCGCAACTCCTCTATCGACAGAGGATTAGAAGGCAACCCCGATGGAGAGTCAAATGGCGGGGCTACTTCGTCTTGCCGGTCACGGTGAAGTGGGCACGACGGTTCCGCTGCCAGCATTCCTCGCCGGACGCCGGACAGGCGGGGACCTCCTTGCCGTACGAAACGATCTTCAGGCGATCCGCCGGGACGCCCAGCGACAGCAGGTAGTCGTACGCGGCCCGGGCCCGTCGCTCGCCCAGGGCGAGGTTGTACTCGACCGTGCCGCGCTCGTCGCAGTGGCCCTCGACCGTGACCTTCAGGAAGTCGAAACGCTTGAGCGCGTCGGCGTCCTTCGTGAGCGTCGCCCGGTCGGCGTCGCGGATCTCGGCGCGGTCGTAGTCGAAATACACCTCGCCGAGCAGCCCGCTCTTCTCGATCTCCTCGGCGCTCATCGCGCGCAGGCGCGCGTACTCGTCGACCTGGGGCTGGACTTGCGGCCGCGGCGCGGGAGGCGGTGCGGGCGGAGGCGGCTCGGGAGCCACCGGCGGGGGGGGCGGGGGCGCCGGCGCGGGCTTCTTGCCGCACGCGGGCGCCAGGGCAAAGGCGGCCACAGCCAAGAGGACGTGAGCGGCTCTCTTCATCAGGACCTCCTCTCCGCCGGTCGGCCGTCAGGGCCGGAAGCGGCCCGGCGCGGTCCCGGTGGCGGATTCGAGCGAAGCGACCTGCGCCCGCTCAGACTTTCTTGTTGTCGTCGCCCGCCTCGTCGCCGCGGATCGACTGCTTGAAATTGCGGATGCCCTCGCCGATGCCGCGCCCGAGCTGCGGCAGGCGGCCGACACCGAAGATCAGGACCACGATCACGAGGATGAGGAGCAACTCGGGGACGCCGAGACCGAACATGTTAGCCTCCAGGCGGGCATGCGCTCCGCCCTTTCCTGCATCATATACCGCTGGCGCTTCCGCCCACCACGGAAACCACGCGCAGCGCCTCGTTGAGCCGGCCCCGCCGGTAGCCCTCGGGATCGATGGCGGCGGCCGCGTAACCCGCCCCGAGCACCGCGGCGAGCACGGCCTCGCGCACCCCGGCCTGGCCGAGCCGCCCCAGCTCGAGCGGCGAGATCTCCACGCGCGCCGTCTCGCCCAGGTGACGGACGCGCAGCTCGCGAAAGCCGAGCGCGCGCACGCCCGCTTCGGCCCGTTCGACCCGCCGTAGCGCCGCTTCGGTCACGCGCGTCCCGTAGGGCAGTCGCGAAGCGAGACAGGGGGAGGCGGGCCGCTCGGCCGTGGGCAGCCCGAGCTCGCGCGAGAGGGCGCGGACGTCCTGCTTGCCGAGTCCGGCCTCGGCCAGCGGCGCGCGCGCGCCCGCCTCGGCCGCGGCCCGCTGTCCCGGGCGAAAGTCCGAAAGATCGTCGACGATCAGGCCGTAGGCGACGTGGGCGCAACCCTCGGCCGCCGCGAGCGGCGCGAGGCGCTGAAACAGCTCGCTCTTGCAGTGGTAGCAGCGGTCCGAATGGTTACGCGCGTAGAGCGGGTTCGCGAGCTCGAAGGTCCGGACGATCCGGTGGCGAAAGCCGAAGCTACGAGCCACCTCGCGAGCGAGCTCGCGCTCGTCCGCCGCGAGCGACTCGGAGTCGGCGGTCACCGCGAGCGCCCGCTCGCCGAGCACGCGGTGCGCAATGAGCGCGAGGCAGGCGCTGTCGACGCCGCCCGAATAGGCCACGAGCACGGAGCCCATCTCACGCAGGATGTGCTCCAGCGCGGCTCGCTTCGCGGCCAGGCTCGGCTCGGCGCTCATTCGCTCCAGTCCTCTTCGTCCTGCGGCGCCACGTCGAGCTGCAGCGGTGCCAACCCCACGACCTCGAGCTCGATCCCGCACTCGGGGCAGCTGATGACCTCGCCCTTGTCCACGTCGTACTCGTCGATCTCGACGTCGGCTTCGCATTCGGGGCAGACGGCCATGGGGTGTCTCCGGCCGGATCATACCTCCTGGCGGCGGTCACCTTCCCCAGTCGGGTGAGTGGTTGGATTGGCGGCGGCCCGCCTCGAGTCGGGCGCGCTCGTGGCCTGCCGCATCCAGCAGGTGGACCTCCTCGCGCTGCCCCCCGAAAAGTGCGGCGAGCGGATGCAAGCCGACGTCCCAGCTGCGGGTCACCACCAGGAAGCGCCCGTCGGGAGACGCTGCGATGGTCCGGTAGAACACCCCGCCTTCGGTGAGCGTCGTTCGCGACCGGGTGGTGAGGTCGATCGTGTCGATGCCGTGCTTCTTTCCCTCGCTCCACGCGCACACCAGCCGGCCGTCCGACACGAAGCGCGGCGAGCGATCGCGCTTGAACCCCCCGCTGAGCCGCGCCACCCGGCCGTCGCGGAGGTCCACGCGCACCAGCCGGTCCTCGCGCACGAAGACGACGGCCGTCCCGTCCGGTGTCGGCGCGGGGCTCGCGTCGTCCCCCCCGCGTGCCTCGGTGAGCGGGTGACGCGGGGCCGGCCCGTCGGCCCCCGTCTCGACAAGGTGCAGGCTCGCGGGTTCGCCCGACCGGCGCCGGGCGGAGACGACGAGGCGGCGGGCGTCCGGGAGCCACGCCGGCTGGGCGTCCTTCCAATCGACCCCGAGCGTGAGCACCTCGATCTCGCCGCTGGCCACGGCCACGACGCCGATCCGCCCGTTCATCGAGAAGGCGACGCGGGTGCCGTCGGGCGACACCGCGGGCTCAGAGGCAGGCTCGCTGCCGAAGCTGAGGCGCCGCTCCCGGTCGCGCGGCAGGCGCCGCCAGTAGAGCGCCGGCGTCCCGTCGCGGTCGCTCACGAATACGATCGCGCCAGTGAGCCCGGGCGGGAGCTTCGCCCGGTCCGCGAGCGTCAGCCAGGCCGCGAGCGCCAACACCAGGCCGGCAAGAACAGCAGTCAGGCGGGGGCGGCGCGTCGTCATGGCCACACGCGGAATACTACCGTACCGTCTCAGGGCGGACGCTGGACGCCGGGTGGCCGTGCGGGGGACTATAGTGCGCATGCGGCGGCTCCTGGCGTGCGGTTTCGCCGCAAGCCTCGTCGCCTGCGGGCAGACCCCGGCTCCGCCCCCGGCGGCGCGCCACGTCGTCATCGTCACTGTCGACACCCTGCGCGCCGACCGCCTCGGCTGCTATGGGCGGCGCGACGTGGCGACGCCGCGACTCGACCGCATCGCCGTCGAGGGCGCCCTCGCTGTCGAGGCCATGGCCCACGTCCCGCTCACGCGTCCGTCCCACGTCTCGATCTTCAGCGGGCTCCTGCCCACCGAGCACGGCGTCCGCGACAACGTCTCGCCGGCCGTGGTGCCCCGGGTGCCGCTTCTGGCCGAGGTCTTTCGGGAGAAAGGCTTCGCAACGGGAGCCTTCGTGTCCTCGGTGGTGCTCGAATCGCAGTCCGGCCTCGACCGCGGCTTCGATGTCTACGCCGACCGCTTCGAGGGCGCGATGGGTGATGCGCAGTTCCTGAACACGGTCCAGAAGAAAGGGGAGGACGCGATCGAGGAGGCCGCGCTTTGGCTTCGCGGACAATCCGGCCGCCGCGTCTTTCTCTGGCTGCACCTGTACGAGCCGCATGATCCCTACGAACCGCCCGAGCCCTATGCCTCGCGCTACGCCGGCCGGCCCTACGACGGCGAGGTGGCCTGGACCGACGAGCTCGTGGGCCGTTTCGAGGACGTGCTTTCTTCGCTGGGGCTCCGCGACGACGCGGCGCTCGTCGTCACCTCCGACCACGGCGAGGGGCTCGGCGAGCACGACGAGAGCCTGCACGGCTTCTTCGTCTACCAGACGACGCTGCGCGTGCCGTTTCTCGCGCGCGGCCCGGGTATCCGGCCCGGCGTCCGCCTCGAGCGCACGGTCCGGCTCGTCGACGTCTTCCCGACCGTGCTCGAGCTGGCGGGCCTCCCCGTGCCCCGGGACCTGGCACTCTCCGGACGCAGCCTGGCCGCGGCGCTCCGTGGGGCCCCGGAGCCCGACGAGCCGACGACCTATGCCGAGACGCTGGTTCCCCTGCTCCAGTTCGGCTGGAGCGACCTGCGCGTCATCCGCGAGGGGCGCTTCAAGTACGTCTCGGCCCCCCGCCCCGAGCTCTACGACCTGCGCGAGGACCCGGGCGAGCGACGCGACCTCGCGCGCGAGAAGGGATCGCAGGCCGAGGCCATGCGAAAGGCGCTCGGGAAAGTGCTGGACCGCGAGCCGCAGGCCCGGCGCGAGGACACCGCCGCGCTTTCGGACGAGACCTTGGAGAAGCTGGGCGCCCTCGGCTACGTCGGCGCGGGTGGGCCCGCCGAGACGGCGACACCCGGTGCGGACCCCAAGGACAAGGTCGGTGAGTTCCGAATCGTCAACAGCTTGATCCGAGAGGCGCTCGTCGCCTTCCACGCCCAGGACGTCGCCACGAGCGTGCGGAAGCTGCGACAGGTGCTGGCCCGCGGCATCTCCAGCTTCGAGGTGCACTACTACCTCGCGCGCGCGCTTTTCGCCCAGGGCCGCCATGCCGAAGCCAAAGGCCACTTCGACGAGGCCGTGCGCCGCGTGCCCGCGCACGCCGCCGCCTGGGAGGGGGCCGCCGAGTGCCGGCTCCGCGCGGGCGACAACGAGGGGGCGCTCGCGCGCCTGCGCGAAGGGCAGGCCAAGGCACCCAGGGACGTGGCCCTGCGGCGGCGGGAGGCACGGCTTCTACGAGAGCTCGGCCGGCGGGAGGAGGCCCGCCGCGTCTACGAGGCCGCGCTCCCGCTCGGCCCGAAGGAGGCGCGCCTGCGCGCCGAGCTGGGCGAGCTTCTGCGTGACATGGGCGAGGTCGAGGAGGCGATCCAGAGGCAGCGCGAGGCGGCGGAGCTCGATCCCACGACCGCTTCTTACTGGAACACGCTCGGCATGACGCTCGGCGGTGCTGCGAGGATGGCCGAGGCCGAGAGCGCCTTCCGAGAGGCATGGCGTCTCGACGATCGGAACCACCGCCACGCCTACAACCTCGGGCTGATTCTCTTGCGCCAGGGGCGCACGGACGAGTCGCGGCCCTTCTTCCAGAAGGCGCTCGCCCTCGAGCCCCGATTCGCGCCCGCGCGCGAACGGCTCGCCGAAGTCTCTCGCCGCGCCGGCGCCTGAAGCGACGAGCCCGGCGAGACCTGACGTGATCAGGGTCGCGCGGACTTTGGCGCCCCCGCTCGGGCGAGCCGGTGGCCCGCCTGCTGCGCCGAGCGCGCCTCGGCGACGCGGCCCTGGCGGCCGTAGACGTCGGCCAGGACGTAGTGGCCGAGTGGGGCCAGGGACGCCTCGGGTTTCAGCACCAGGCCGGCCTTGGCCTCGCGCTCCGCGCCCTCGAGGTCGCCCGCGTCGAGGAGCGCCTTGGCGAGATAGAGGTGGCCGATGGCGAACTCGGGGGCCAGCTCCAGGACCTGCCGGAAGCGCTCGAGGGCCTCGCGCTGCCGGCCCGCCTTCTGCAGCAGCCTGGCGAGGTTGAAGGCGGCGCGATAGGCCTTCGCATGCGCCGCGAGCTCTCGCTCGTAGGCCGTGATCGCCTGCTCGGGCTCGCCGCGCTCCTCGTGGACGAGGCCGAGGTTGAAGTGGGCGGTCTCGAGCGTGGGGCGAAGGGCGACGGCCTCGCGGAAGGCTTGGAGGGCGTCGTCGAGGCGCTTCTGCTCGAGGTAGCACTCGCCGAGCTTGAGCAGGAAGCGCTCGCGCTCGACCTCGCGGGAGAGGGCATCCGTCAAGATCGTCACCGCGGCGTCGAGCCGTCGCTCGCGCATCTCGATGTCGGCGAGCTGCCACAGCACGCGCCCGTTCCGCGGGTCGAGCGAGCGGGCGCGCTCGAAGCCGGTCCGGGCGTCGTCGAGGCGGCCCTGGTCCTTGTAGGCGACGGCCAGCCGGAAGATCGTCTCCTGGTGCCCGGCGTCGAGCGCGAGCGCCCGCTTGTAGGCGAGGATCGCCTCGGCGTGGCGCCCCGCCTTGGCGAGGAAGTTCCCGAGCAGCATGTGACCCTCGAGGATCTCGGGATCCTCGGCGAGGGCCTTCGTGGCCTTCGCGATCGCTTCGTCGAAGCGCCCCTCGGCCGAGGCCGTGCTCGCCTGCTTGATCAGGTTGTAGAGCTGGATCTTGTCCTTGGGGTCGCCGCGCGGCCGGTCCTCGAGGTGCCGCGCGCTCACGGAGCCGCCGATGTAGCCGAGCGCCTCAAGCCGCTCGGCAGTCTCCGAATCCACTGCCTCGGGTACCTTTGGCGTCCCGCCGCCGCCCGCGGCGGCGATCCGCTCGTCGAGGGCGCGCTCGAGCGTCTCCACCCGGCGTGGGTCAGATAGGGCGAGATCGGCCGTCTCGAGGGGATCGCGCTCCAGGTCGTAGAGCTCGCGGCGCGGGGCGCTGATCAGCTTGAAGCGCTCGTCCTGGATCGCCTGAAGCTCGCTCCAGCCGTAGTGGAAGCGCGGGAACCAGCTCTCCGAGAGGGCCATCAGATTGAGCCGTTCGCCACGCGCGAGCGGCAGCAGGCTCATGCCCTGCACGGCGGGCGGAGCCGGGACCCCCAGAAGCTCCAGCAAGGTCGGCATCACGTCGACGATGCGGACCTGGTCGGTGACCATCCGCGGCGCTATGCCCGGGGCCGCGACCACGAGCGGGATGCGCACCGCGGCGTCGTAGACGAAGAAGCCGTGGGTCAGCTCGCCGTGCTCGCCGAGCATCTCGCCGTGGTCGCCGAGAACGGCGACGACGGTGCGCCCCAGGCGCCCGTCGGCCTCGAGCGCGCTCATGAGGCGCCCGAGCTGCGTGTCGGCCGCGGCGATCTCGGCGTCGTAGGCGCCCACGAGCGTGCGGGGAAACTGAGCCGCGTACTCCCGCGGCGCGGCGTAGGGTGTGTGTGGGTCGTAGAGGTGGACCCAGAGGAAGAACGGCTGCTCACGCTCCGCGGCGAGCCAGCGCAGCGCCTCGTCCACCGTCTCGTGCCCGGGGCGCTGGATCGCGTCCATCCCGGCCTGCTTCTCGAATCGGGCGAGGTCGAACTCGTCGAAGTAGCGCCCGAAGCCCTGGTCGATGCCCCAGCGCGAGTCGAGCACGAACGCGGAGACGAACCCTCCGGTCCGCAGTCCGCGGGCTTTCAGGACCTCGGCGAGCGTCGCGTGCTCTTCGCCGAGGTAGTAGCCGCCGTTGTCCCGGACGGCGTGGCGGGCGGGAAAGCTCCCGGTGAAGAGCGAGGCGTGGGCCGGCAGCGTGAGCGGCACGACGGTGGCCGCGCGAGCGAAGCGCAGGCCGCGCGCGGCAAGGCCGTCGAGCCAGGGGGTCCGCGCGGCGGCGTAGCCGTAGCTGCCGACGTGGTCGGCGCGCAGCGTGTCCAGGGTCACGACCAGCAGGTTGCGCGCGCCGCCGCCGCCGAGCCACGCGGGTCCCATCCCCGATCGCCGCGCCAGCAGCAGGCTCGCGGAGACGAGGATGCCGAAGAGGGCGAGGGCGATCCCCGTCGTTCGGCGCATTCACCGATTCTGCTGCGGCCGGAAGTCCGGAGGCAACCGGCCGAAGCAGGTCGGGGAAACCGGCGAAACACGCCGGGGTGCGCCCCCGAAGTCCCGAAGGCGGGAACGACCCAAGACGGATCACTCACTCGGAAGGTCGCGCGGCCTCGTGAATGATCCGGGTCAGAACCTGAGCTTCGCTCCCAGCATGAGGCGCCGCGGCGTGAGCGGCTGGAGCGGGTAGAGGTAGGACGAGGACTCCACGAGCGAGGTCACGACCCCCTCCGTGGTGTCGCTGTTGAGCAGGTTGAACGCGTCCGCGAAGACGGCCAGGCGGACCTTGTCGCCGAGGTTGAAGTCCTTCTGCAGCCGTGCGTCCAGGATCATGACGTCGTCCAGGCGCCCGTTCTCGCCCCGCGGCTGGAGCAGGATCGGCCGATTCTCCGGAACCTGCGTGATGCTCCGGAGCGCGCGCGTCCGCCTCACGATGTGGGCGCCGCTGCGGTAGGAGACGTTCGCGGACACCAGGAACCCGGCGGGGAGCTGGTAGACGGCCTGGCCCTTCAGCTGCCAGGTGACGTCGCTCTTCAGCCGTCCGTCGACGTTCACGTAGTTGTTGGGATCCTGGCCGAAGGAGCGGAACTGCACCCCGCCGCGCTGGATGATGCCCACCCCGGTGCCGGCCTCGCCCGCGCCGCCCTGGCCTTCCTGCAGCGAGCCCGTCGCGCGCAGCCAGGTCGCGGAAGCCGACATCTGCCACTTGCCGGTCATGCGCTTGGACAAGCCAAAGCTCGCGGCGTGGACGTTCGAGTCGAAGCCCTCCGGGTTGGTGATCCGGAACTGGCGATCCTCGGGATCGCTCAGGAGCTGGTAGAGCTGCAGCGTGCGCCCGGTCGGGCTCGTCCCGAGCGTGTCCACGAACGGCACGCGAGCGTACCGGCCGGTGATGTCCTCCCAGCCGGCGAACTGGCGCCCGCGTTTGTAGACGTAGTTGAGCTGGGCTCCGAAGCCCGGCCGCAGCTCGCGCTCCAGGCTCGCGATGAACTGGTCCGTGTAGGGGCTCCTGTAGTCCGGATCGAAGCCGAGGTTCTCGTTCGATCGGGACAACGTCAGCTCTCCGAAGCGTCCCGAGGGAATGTCGTAGGGACCCACGAAGATCGGCGTGATGCTGGGGCCGATCTTGTTGGCGTACTCTCCGGTGGCCACCGCCCGGTGGTAGCGGCCGTAGTGGCCCTTGAGCACCGTGCGGCCATCGGCGGCCAGCTTCCAGTTGAACCCGAGCCGTGGCGAGATCGTGTTCCAGGTGAAGTAGTCGGTCTGGGAGAAGGTGGTGCCGGTGGGGTTGCCACTCGCGTCGAGCTGGTCCCGCTCGGCGGAGAAGGCCTTCTGGTAGTCGTAGCGGAGGCCGAGGTTCAGCGACAGCCGGTCGCTCACCCGCACGGTGTCGTCGACGTAGAAGCCGAGCGCCCGCGTGTCACCGCTGTAGCTGAAGGGCGTGTAGGCGATGCCGTACCCGTAGCCGGGATCGGTCTGGCTGTAGGTGTAGATCAGGTCGTTGTAGCCGACGAGCCCGGGGGCGGAAGCGGCGCTGTACTGCACGCCGAAGCGGAAGTCGTGGCTTGCGCCGAGGAAGTTGTCGGCCAGGTGCGAGACCTTGGCGGTCACCGTCGTGCGCTTGGGCCCGAGGTCGTACCAGTAGTAGTGCCCGCCGGAGATGAACCCGGTGTCGATGTCGTAGAAGCGGTTCAGATCGCGGGCCTGGTCGGGATCGGTGGGACCCATCGTGACGTCGCCGTAGAAACCCGAGTAGCGCACTTCCAGGACGGTGCGGTCCGACAGCACGCCCGTGTATCCGAGGCCGGGTGTCGGCGTCTTCTGCGTGCGCGTGGCGGCCGTGCTGGGAGCTGACTGGAGACTCAGGCCGCCGTCGTCCTTCTTGTCGTCCATGTGGAAGGTGCCGACCAGCTTGTGCTTGTTGTTGAGCTGCCAGTTCAGCTTGAAGAAGTAGCGATCCGTCCGGCCGCGGACGGCCGTCAGCGGGTTGCTCGAGTCGACGCCGGGGTCCCAGTTGTAGTCCCGCTGGTTGCCGTAGGACGCGAAGAACCAGAGCTTGTCCTTGACCAGCGGACCGCCGAGCTGGGCGCTGAAATCAGTGTACTTGTCGCGCGTCCACGGGCAGCGCGCTTCCCCGTCGGGACAAGCGTCCAGGAACGAGCCGTCGGGATTGACGATGCTCTCGGTGTTGTTGCCGGTCAGGCCGTCGCTCTGCAGGTAGAAGCCCACGTCCCCGTGAAACTCGTTCGTCCCCTGGCGCGTGACGATGTTGTAGACCGCGCCGGTGAGGTTGCCATACTCGGCGGGGGCGCCGAGCGAGAGCACCTCGACCTCCTCGATCGCGTCCACGTTCGGCTCGGCGAGCGCCTCGTTGAAGTAGTTGTCCGTGATGTCGACCCCGTCCACCTGGAAGGAGTTCTCGTCGTACGACGAGCCGTAGACCATGGTTCGCGAGGCGTTGTTGGAGTCGCCGCCCTGCAGCGAGCCGGGCGCCGCCGCCACCAAGTCGAAGAAGCTGAAGCGGCGCAGCGGTGCGTTCTCGATCAAGCCGCGGGCGAAGTTGGAGCCGATCTCGTTGGAGGTGGTGTCGACCACCGACGACTCTCCCACGACGTCGACGCTCTCCTGGAGTTGGCTCAGCTCGAGGGCGGCGTTCTCGTCGATCGTGCCTCCCACGGGCACGCGCAGTCCACGATGGGCGGCGCTCTTGAAGCCCGGCAGGCTGAAGCCGACGCGGTATTCCCCGGGCGGCAGGTTGGCGAGCCGGTAGAAGCCGTGCTCGTTGGTGACGGCCGTCTGCGCGCCGACGATGTTGGGACCGCTGACGGATACGCTGACGCCGGGTAGCACGGCGCCCGTCGCGTCCCGCACCGTCCCCGAGATGCCGCCCGTGGTGCGCTGCGCGAGCGCGGGTGTGGCGAGAACGAGAGCGATCGCCGCCATGGCCGTCGCGTATAGGCTGCGCCTCATGGACAACCCCTTTCGTGGGTGCGGGTTCAACTTCCTGGAGCTTCCCCTCGCTGAAGTTGCGACACGGTTACCACCGTTCGCGGCCACCTGTCAACGAGCGGGCCGATTGCCGGGCGATCGCGAGACGGGCGCTCGACGCATTCGGGACCTGTCGATTGACGGTGACCGTCGCCGGTAACTGCCACTGCGGCCGCCCATCTTGCTCACCAGCCGGATCTCCCCGATCGTCATCGCCTTGTCCGCGGCTTTCACCATGTCGTAGACGGTCAGCGCCGCGACCGCGACGGCGTGCAGCGCCTCCATCTCGGCGCCGGTCTTCGCGTCGGTGCGCACGCGCGCCTCGATCACGAAGCCGTCGCGGCGCGGGATCAGGTCCACGTCCACGTGGCTGAGCGGCAGCGGATGACACAGCGGGATCGCGTCGGCGGTGCGTTTCGCCGCGAGTATTCCGGCGAGGCGCGCGACCTCCACGACGCCACCCTTCTTCAGCTTCGCCGTGCGCACGAGGCGCATGGCGGCGGGAGCGATCCGGATCCGGCCGCGGGCCACCGCCTCGCGCGCGGTCACGGGCTTGCCCGAGACGTCCACCATCCGCGCGCTGCCTTCGTGATCGACGTGGCTCAAGCTAGGCGGGCGCACCGTCGTCCTCCAGAAAGTTGCCGAGTAGCAGCGCCTCAGCCGTTTCGCCTTGCGCCGCCTCGCTGCGCTCGGCCTCGATCACCACGAGCGCGTTGGCGCGTGCGTGGGCGACGAGGTCGCCCGAGCCCGTCGAGCGCAGCGGCCAGGCCACCAGACGGCCGTCCTCGAAGCGGACGCGCGCGGGAATATGGCTCTTGCGTCCCGAGCGGTTCTTGAAGGCGCCGAGCAGCTCCACGCCAACCCGAGGCCGCGACAGGACGCTCGCGCCCTGCAGCTTGAGGAGCGCGGCACGCACGAAGAGCTCGAACGTGACCTGCGCCGAGACCGGGTTGCCGGGCAGGCCGAACACCAGCGTCTCGCCGCGCCGGCCGAAGACGAGGGGCGCCCCGGGCTTGATCGCGACCTTCGTGAAAAGCAGCCTCGCACCGAGCTCGACGAGCGCGGGCTCGACGAGGTCGTAGTCTCCGGCCGAGACGCCGCCCGAGACGACCAGCACGTCGGCCGACAGGCCGTCCCGGAGCGCCGCCGCGATCGCATCCTGCCGATCGGGCGCCACGCCGAGCACGCGGACGCTGGCGCCGGCCAGACGCGCTTGCGCCGCGACCGCCGGTCCGTTGCTGTTGCGGATCTGGGATGGGCCGGGTGTCTCCGCGACGTCCACGATCTCGTCGCCGGTCACGAGCACGGCCATGACCGGCCGCCGTGCGACGCGTACGCGGGCGTGCCCGGTGGTGGCGAGCACGGCGATCGCCGCCGGGTCGATCACGCGCCCGCGCGCGAGCACGACGTCCCCGGCCCCGACCTCGGATCCGCGCGGCGCGACGTTCTGTCCCTCGGCAACGGGCGCCAGGATCGTGACGCGGAACTCGTCGAGATGACGCGTCTTCTCGACCTGCTGGACCGCGGTGGCGCCAGCCGGCACGGGAGCCCCGGTCATGATCCGCGCCGCCTGGCCGGTCGCGAGGCGGAACGAAGGCCACTGCCCCGCCCGCACCTCGCCCACCACGTCGAGGGCCGTTGGCGCGCCGGACACGTCGGCTGCGCGTAGCGCGTAGCCGTCCATCGCCGCCCGATCGAAGGGAGGCAGCTCGCGGTCCGCGGTTACATCGCTCGACAGCACGCGCCCGAGCGCCTCCTCGACCGGAACCTCTTCGGCCGCGAGCGCGGGCGCCTCGCGCAGCACGATCTCGAGCGCCTGCTCGACGGAAACCATGGCTGCGGCCGATTGTATGCCGGCGCCGCGTGGGCGGATGCCGGCTGTGCCTGCGATATGCTGGCTCCGGAGGCTTGGAGCGTGGTCCCGACCGTCGCGTGGGAGAACGGCGTCGTGGTGATGATCGACCAGCGCCGCCTGCCGGCCGAAGAGAGCCTGCTGCGCTGCCGCGACCACCACGAGGTGGCGACGGCCATCCGCGAGATGGCGATCCGCGGCGCGCCGGCGATCGGCGTGGCGGCGGCGCTCGGGCTCGCGCTCGGGGCCCGCAACACGCGGGCGGAAGGCGGGGCGCTGCGCGCGGAGTGGAGCGACATGTGCGCGGCGCTCGCCGCCACGCGGCCCACCGCGGTCAACCTGTTCTGGGCGATCGAGAGGATGCGCCGGCGCTTCGACACGCTCGCCTCCGAGGGCGGCGAGACGCTGCGAGCGGCGCTCCTCGGCGAAGCCCTCGCGATCCAGCAGGAAGACCTCGCGGCTTGCCGGCGCATGGGCGACCTCGGGGCCGAGCTGCTGCCGGCCGAGGCGCGCATCCTGACCCACTGCAACGCGGGCGCGCTTGCCACCGCCGGTTACGGGACGGCGCTCGGCGTCGTGCGCTCGGCTGCGCGGCTCGGCAAGCTCCGGGCCGTCTTCGCCGACGAGACGCGGCCCTGGCTCCAGGGAGCCCGGCTCACGGTGTGGGAGCTGATGCAGGACGGGATCCAGGCGACGCTGATCGCCGAGGCCGCGGCCGGCCACTTGATGGCCCGTGGCGAGATCAATGCGGTCGTGGTGGGCGCGGACCGCATCGCCGCGAACGGCGACGTCGCGAACAAGATCGGCACCTACATGGTCGCGATCCTGGCGAAGGAGCATAGCCTGCCGTTCTACGTCGCGGCGCCCGTCTCGACGCTCGACCTCAACACCCCGACCGGCGCCGACATCCCGATCGAGGAACGCCCCGCGCGCGAGGTCACGCACGTGGGCGGACAAAGGGTCGCTCCCGAGGGCGCCCGCGTGCGCAACCCCGCCTTCGACGTGACGCCCCACCGCTACGTGACCGCGATCGTGTGCGAGCGCGGGGTGGCGCGTCCACCGTTCAGCGAGAGCCTCGCGAAGCTGGCCGCGGCATGAGCGGACCCGCGATGTGCGGCTCTTCCGGCGGCCGCGTCCTCGGGATCGAGACCTCCTGCGACGAGACGGCGGCGGCGATCGTCGAGGACGGCCGGCGCATTCTGTCGAACGTGGTCGCGAGCCAGGCGCCGCTGCATGCGCCCTACGGAGGCGTCGTGCCGGAGATCGCATCACGCCACCACATCGAGACGATCGTGCCGGTGATCGAAGCGGCGATGGCCGAGGCCGGCACGCGCTTCGAGGATCTCGCGGCGGTCGCGGTGACCCAAGGGCCGGGGCTCGTCGGCTCCCTGCTCGTCGGCCTGCAGGCCGCCAAGGCAATCGCGCTGGTGCACGGCAAGCCGCTCGTCCCGGTCCACCACGTCGCCGGGCACGTCGCGGCCGCTTTCCTGGCTCACGGCGACATCCCGCTGCCGGCGATTGCCCTCGTGGTCTCGGGCGGCCACACCAGCCTCTACGCCGTGCCCGAGGAGGGCACGCATCGCCTGCTCGGCCGTACCCGCGACGACGCGGCAGGCGAAGCCTTCGACAAGGTCGCGAAGCTGCTGGGGCTCGGCTATCCCGGAGGCCCGGTGATCGACCGGCTCGCGCGCGACGCGAACGACCGTGCGGTCGAGTTCACGGTGGCGCGCATCAAGGACGGAAGCGCCGACTTCTCGTTCAGCGGGATCAAGACGGCCGTGCTGCTGCACGTCCGGCGCGAGCGGATCCCGCCCGTGGCCGACCCGGCCGACGTCCCGGCGCGGGTGCGCGACCTCGTGGCATCTTTCCAGCGAGCGGTCGTGGCCGCGCTCGTGCGCGGGCTCGTCAAGGCGGCTTTGAGCCACCGCCCGCAGAGCTTGATCCTCACGGGCGGTGTCGCGGCCAACAGCCTGCTGCGGCGCGAGGCCGAACGCTCGGGGCGCGAGCTGGGGTTGCCGGTGTTCATCCCGCCGCTCGACCTCACCAGCGACAACGCGGCCATGATCGCGGCGGCGGGATACGTGAGCCTGCGCCGGGGCGTGCGAGGCGACCTGGCCCTGAACGCCGAGCCCCACCTGCCTCTCGGATGAGGCCAGCCTTCTTGACAGGGCCGTCGGCGGTGGACTAACGTGAAAAAACGTCAACGCGGGCGCCGGAGGCCAGGATGGACGTTGCGAATCGGTCGGCCCTCTCGAACTTCTACCGTGAAGAGTTCCTGCGCCACATCGAGCAGCTGCAGGCCTCCGGCATCCTCGACGAGAGCAACCGGGAGGTCGCCGATCGCTGCCGGGCGTTCTGCGCCCGCCTCGACGAGCTGTGCTGCCTCGAGCACTTCCCCGAGCTTGCCGAGAGCGTCCTGCAGAGCTTCGACGCCCTGAGCCGTCTGAGCGACCGCGACCCGCGGCTTTTGCATTGATCTCCCGCGCGCGCCTGCGCGCCACCGCCGCTCTCATTTTCGAGCGAGCGCTCGACGCCGCCGAGCCGGGCCGGCTGGTCCGATCGCAGATCCGGATCCGAGACCCCCATCTCGAGGTCGCAGGTGTCCGTCACCGCCTCGACCGCGGCAAGATCGCGCTCGTCGCGGTCGGCAAGGCGGCGGTGGCGATGGCGCGCGCCGCGGAAGAGCGACTCGGCCCGCGAATCGCCACAGGCCTCGCGGTGACGACGGGCCCGGCGGCGCTCGACCACGCCTTTGTGCGCGCCACGGGGCACCCGCTGCCCGACGAGCGCGGGCTCGCGGCCGCGGCCGAGGTGGAGTCGCTCGCGCGAAGCCTCGGCCGGGACGATCTGCTGCTGGTGCTGCTCTCGGGAGGCGCGTCCGCGCTGCTTCCCGCGCCCGCGGAGGGGGTGACGCTCGTGGACAAGGCCGCGACCACCGCGCTTCTGCTTCGAGCGGGCGCCACGATCCAAGAGCTCAACACCGTCCGCAAGCACCTCTCGCGCCTCAAGGGCGGCGGGCTCGCCCGCGTGGCGGCGCCGGCGCGGGTGGTGGCACTCGTCCTGTCCGACGTGGTCGGCGACGATCTCGCGACGATCGGGTCGGGGCCCACCGTAGCGGACCCGACGACGTTCGCGCAGGCCCTGGCCGTCCTCGAGCGCCGAGGTCTCGTCGGTGACGTGCCGCCCGCCGTCCGCGAACGTCTCGCGCGCGGCACGCGGGGCGACGTATCCGAGACTCCCAAGCCGGGAGACGCGCTCTTCCGGCGCGTCACGACACGAATCGTCGGCAGCGGCCGCGTCAGCCTCATCGCCGCGGCGCGCGAGGCGCGGCGGCGGGGGCTGCGACCCTTTGTCCTCACCACGCGGCTCGAAGGCGAGGCGCGCGAGGCCGCCCGGGTGCTGGTGGCCATCCTTCGCGAGCGCGTCGAAGCGGCGGCGCCTGCGTCCGCGCCGGTGTGCCTCCTGGCGAGCGGCGAAACGACGGTCACCGTCCGGGGCCGGGGCGAGGGGGGTCGTAACCAGGAGCTGGCGGTGGCGGCGGCGCAGGCTCTCGTGAACTTCCCTGTGCCTGCGGTCGTGGCCAGCCTGGCCACCGACGGCGTCGACGGTGTGAGCGACGGGGCCGGTGGAATCGTGGACGACACCACGGCCGCGCGCGGCGAGCGCCTGGGCCTCGCCCCTCCCGGCGTCTTCCTGGATTCGAGCGATACCCGCAACTACCTGGGCCCGCTCGGCGACCTCATCCTGACCGGCCCGACGGGAACCAACGTGGCGGACATCGTGATTCTGATCGCCACGCCTCCCGCCCGCAAAGGCTATAATGTCCGAGATTTGCCCGGGGGGCACCTTGAGCCAGGATCCCGTCGACGACCCCGACGGGCAAGAAAACGATAAGCCGGAGATCCAGTCGAGCGCCGAGGACGCCCTCGAGCCTCCTCCGGAGGCTGGCGAGGCCGAACAGCTCCAGCGGAGGGCTCGGCTCGCCGAGGATCGCCTGACCGAGGTCCTCACCGCCTATCGCAAGGTCAAGACCGAGAACGAGGGCTTCCGCGATCGCGTCGCCCGGGACGTCGAGCGGCAATTCAACCGGCGTCACGAGAAGCTGCTCGTCAAGTTCATCGACATCCTGGACAACCTCGACCGTGCCCTCGAGGCAGCGGAGCAGACTTACGCCGGCAACCCGCTAATCGAGGGCTTGATCCTGGTCCGCACCCAGCTGCTGCAGACGCTCCAGCAGGAGGGGCTCGAACGCATCCCCGTGCTGGGCTTGCCCTTCGACCCCGCCATGAGCGAGGCGGTCGGCACCCAGCCCGTCGACGATCCGGACCACGACCACGTGGTGGTGCGCGAGGTGCTGCGGGGCTACCGGCTCCACGGGCGCGTCGCGCGCCCGTCGCGGGTCTTCGTGGGCCAGCACAAGGCCGCGGCCGCGCCCACGGCCGACGCGCCCGACGAGCGGGTCGGGGAGGACGAAGCGAAGGCCGCCGCGGCCGCGGCCGTCGAGGCGATCGGCGCCGCGGACACTCTGCCGATCGACGAGGCCACGATGCGCGAGCTCTTCGGCACGGGCGAGGACCCCGAGCCGAAGTAGTCCGCCGCGGAGACGATGGCCTCGGCCAGGGTACAGCCGTAGACCACGGGTAGCGGCGGCTCCTGTCGAGTCCCCGCCCCCCTGCCGTTTGCCATCAGGGGGGTGGCGGCGAGCAGGAGCTGCCGCGGAGACGATGGCCTCGGCCAGGGCACAGCCGAAGACCACGGGTAGCGGCGGCTAGAGGACGTAGGCGAGCGCGAAGCCGACCTGCGCCACCATCATCATCAGGTACATGTGCGTCCACGAGGGGTGGTTCTCGGTGAACGCGAGCTCTTCCGGCTTCCTCACGAGCAGGTATACCGTGTAGGCGCCGTAGACGACGAGCGCCAGGGCGAGCAGGTCGAGCAGCACCGGGTTGCCGGTCAAGAGACCCATCCGCACACCGATCGGGATCAGCACGAACGGCAGCACGAAGAAGGGCGCGATCATCCACGCCGCCTGCTTCACGCCGTAGAGGATCGGGAGCGTCCGGCAGCCGCCTTTGCGGTCGCCCTCGATGTCGGCGAAGTCCTTGGTGGTCGACGCGCCCAGCACGAAGAGCCCGAAGATGGTGCCGATGAACCAGGGCTCGGGATCGACGATCGTCTTGACCGTCGACCAGCCGGCGACCTTCAGCAGCATGCCGCGCGGCACCGCGATCGTGACGTTGGCCCAGATGCCGTGGCGCTTGGTGCGCAGGGGCGGAGCCGAGTACGCCCACACCAGCACGCTCGTGAACAGCACGATCCAGAAGCATTCGCGGCGCGCTTCGAGCCCGGCGGGCGCCGCCAGCCAGGCGAGCAGCCACGCCAGCAGGAAGCAGGCGAGCGTGAAGCCCCACGCTTCGCGAAGACCGAGCGTCCCCGCGGGCAGCGGCCGCTTCGGCTTGTTGACGCGGTCGATCTCCAGGTCGTAGATCTGGTTGATCGCGTTGCTCGCCGAGTTGAGCACCGCGGCCATGAGCGCGCCCCACAGCACCGGCAGCAGCAGCTCGCTCGTGAGCGGGCCGCGGGTTCCGTGCGCGCCCCAGGCGGTCACCGCGCCGCTCACGACTCCGAGCGCCGGCGGCAGCAGCGTGAAGGGTCGCGCGAAGTCGACGTAGGTCGAGAGCTTGTTCAGAGCAGCCTCAGGATCGCGACGGCGGCGAGCGCGCCGATCGCGGTGTTGGCGGCGTTCAGCAGGTCGTTTCCCATCCAGCCGCGGCGCTCGGCCACCGTTCCAAGGACGCTCTCGGCCAGGCTGCCGAGGAGCCCCGCGAACGCAACGAGCCACGCGGACGGCCAGCCGAAGAGGCCGGTGACGACGCCTACGGCCCCGACCAGTAGCGCGCCCAGGAAGCCGCCGAGCGTGCCCTCGAGGCTGACGGCTCCCTCGGTGCCCGGCGGCACCGGGCGCAGAGTCGTGATCAGGAACGTGCGCCGCCCGTAGGCCTTGCCGAGCTCGGAGGAGCAGGTGTCGGCGGCCGCGGTCGCGACCGCGGCGGCATAGGCGATGGCCAGGATGTCGCGCGGACCGTGTGGCGCCATCCCGGCGAGGACGGCGAGCGACGCGGGTACGCCGCCGTTGGCCCAGGCGTTTCGCCACCCCCGCGTGCCGCCCCGCTCCTGGGCGATTCCGCGTGCGGCCTTGCTGCGGTAGCCGAGCTTCGTGGCCGCGCTGCCGAGAACGAAGAACGCGATCATCAGCGACAGCCCCGACAGGCCGAGACCGGCGGTGATTGCGCTGCCGATCACGACCGCCGAGAGCGCCCCCGCCGCGTCGATCGAGCGCGCGAGGAAGGCCGCGAGCGCGAGCGCCGCGTTGAGCCCGACGCCGACCAGGAGCCGTCCCGGGAAGGCGGGGTCGCTCAACAGCAGTTCCGGCTCGGCGGCGGCGAGCAGGGGTAGCGCGAGCGCCGTCGCGAGCGGGACGGTCACGTTGTCGTCGAGCGTCGTCGGCAGCGACTCGACGAGAGCGCACAAAAGAGCGAGCGCCAGCGCCACGGCCATCGTGCGCGGCCAGTGGACGGCTTCCCACGCGAGCGAGAAGCCCGCCGCCCATGCACCGAGAAAGGCCGCGGCGGGTGCGCCGAAGAGGACGAAGGCCACGAGACCGGCCCAGCCCTTGCGCGCGTTCCACGGCAGCCGCGGTCCGCCCATCGCCTGGCCCACCAGGCCAGCCATTCCGTCGCCGACGGCCAGGATGCCCCAGCCGGCCGCCGCCATCCAGAGCCGGTCGCGGAACACGAGGATGAGCCCGAGCACGGCGAGCGGATACGCCAGGATCCCGACCGGGTACCCGCGCGCGACGTCGGACTGTCGCCACATGCCCCGGCCGAAGAGCCGCGGCAGAACCTGCCAGTTGAAGAGGAAGGCCAAGGTGGCCATGAGCGCGGCCTGCGGCCAGCTCAGGAAGCGCAGCAGCAGGGCAAACGCCGCGCAGGCGACGTGGACGATTCGCCGCGCGACTTCGCCCCGCGTCAGGCTCACGCGGCGCTCCCGGGCGCGACCTGCCCCGTCGCGCGCAACCAGCGGATCGTCTCGCGCAGGCCAAAGGCGAGCGGCCGCCACTCGTAGCCGAGCTCGCGGACCGCCTTCGCGCTGTCGCAGGCCCACTCCTCGCGGAAGACGAACACCTCGCCGTGCGTGAGCTGGGGCGGATGGCCAGTCAGCTCCGCCCACAGCCACTGCGCCCGGCCCAGCGCCGTGGCGAGCGGGTACGGAATGCGCAGCCGGGGCAGCGTCTTTCCGGCGATCTCGTGCACGAGCTGGAACAGGCGCTCGAGCGTCGCGTTCTCGCCCCCGAGCACGAAGCGGTCGCCGGCTCGTGCCTTCTCGAGCGCGAGCGCATGGCCTTCCGCCACGTCCTCGACGAAGGCGTAGGACCAGCGCCGGTCGCCCGCGCCGACGAGCCCCGGAAGCTGCCCGTTCAGGTGGTCGGCGATCATGCGCGCGACGATGTTGCCCTCGGTCATCTCGCCCGGGCCGTAGACGATGCCCGGGTAGAGGATCACCACGTCGTCGCCGCGCGCGGCCGCCTGGCGCGCGGCGGCGTCCGCGAGGGCCTTGCTGCGCTCGTACGGGTTGCGAAAGCGCGTGGCCGGGTGCGGCCGCGACGCGTCGAGCTCGCCCGGTCCCGAAGGACCGAGGGCGATGAACGACGACGTGTAGACGAGCCTCGCGCCGGCGGCGCGCGCGGCGGCGAGTGCGTTCCTGAGCCCGCCGAGGTTCGTCTCGTCGAAGCGTTCGGGGTCCGGCACCCAGACCTTGACGAGCGCGGCCATGTGCACGACCGCCGCGCAGCCCTCGGCCGCGCGCGAGAGCGAAACGGCGTCCGTCACGTCGCCGGTCGCGGTCTCCGTGCCCTCCGGCAGACCGTCCGTGCGGCTGGTCGCCCGGGCGAGCACCCGTAACGCGTGGCCGCGGCTTTTGAGCCGCCGCGCGACGCTGCGACCGAGGAAGCCGGTCGCTCCGGTGAGCAGGACCTTCATGGCGTGCGGGCCGCTCGGCCCGCGACGCGCGCCCTCCAGTCGGCGAGCAGGTCCGCGAGCGTCTCCTCGAGCGGGATGCGGGGCTGCCAGCCCGTGGCCGCGCGCAGACGCGACGGGTCCCCGACCTGGGCCGGTACGTCCGAGGGACGCAGGCGATTCTCGTCGACCCGCAGCTCGACGCGCGCGCTCGAGCTCGCGAGCAGGAGGTCGAGGACGTCGCGGATGCGCCGGCCGCGGCCGCTGCACACGTTGTACGCCTGGCCCGGCTCGCCCTTTTCGAGCAGCAGCAGGTACGAGCGCACTACGTCGCGCACGTCGGTGAAGTCGCGCACCGCGTCGAGGTTGCCGACCTCGATCACCGGCTCGCGCAGGCCGTGCTCGATCTCGGCGATCTGGCGCGCGAACGAGCTCTCGGCGAAGGCCTCGCCGCGGCCCGGCCCGGTGTGATGGAAGGTCCGTGTCAGCACGACGCGCATGCCACCGGCGGGGCCGTAGAGGAGGGCGAGGGCGCCCTGCGCCACCTTGCTCACGGCATAGGGTGACGCCGGACGAAGCGGCGCGTCCTCGGGGATCGGCAGCTCGGCCTCGGACACCGGGCCGTACTCCTCGGCACTGCCCACCACCAGCACCGCGGGGCGAAGACCTGCGCGGCGAGCCGCGTCGAGCAGGTGCACGATCCCGAGCACGTTCGTGCGCAGCGTCCCGCCGGGATCGAGCCACGACTGGTGGACACTCGACTGGCCGGCGAGGTGGACGACGCCCTCGGGCCGGACCTCCTCGATCACCGCGGCCGCGGCCGCGGGGTCGTCGAGGTCCGCTTCGACGATGCGCACGCCTTCAGTCGTGCTCCAGGCCAGGCTGCCGTGAGGCAGCACGACGCCGTGGACGCGCGTGGCGGGAGCTTCACGACGCAAAAGCTCGACGAGGTGGCCGCCCACGAAGCCGCCGGCGCCGGTGACCAGCAGCCTCACCGGTAGCCCGCCGCCCCGCGGCCGGCGCCGAGGAAACTGCCCATCGAGCCCACGTTCGCGAGCTCCAGGTTGAAGCGCCACTGCTTCTCGTCGCGCCCGTTCCAGCTGAAGCGGATGTATTCGACCCGGAAGCCGCAGCACTGCACCGCGTAGCGGAGCTGGCCCCGCATTTGCCACAGCGTGTCGTTCACCAGGTCGTAGTCGGCCGAGCCCTCCAGGAACAGGCGTTTCGGGACGAGCTCGAGCGCGCCGTTGCCGCGCAGGGAGTGGGCGCCGACGATGCGTGCCGCCGGGTCCTCGGAGAGGCGCACCGAGCGCGACCAGCCGCCCGTCAGGGCGAGGCGCGAGACGGCCAGGTTGGCGAAGACGCTCGTGCGCCGGACCTGCTCGAAGTTGACGTCGTACTCGAGGTGGAAGTCGGCCGAGAACTCGGGAGCGGGCCGGAGCCGCACGCGCGACATGAGCGGAGAGAGGTGCTCGGGCTTGAAGCCCGGGCCGAAGGCGGACGACGAGTAGTTCGGGTCGAAGTTGCTCTGCCCGTCGGCGATCTGCACGTAGTAGGTCTGCGTCAGCCGCCAGGTCAGGAACTCGTAGGGCTGCGCCTTGCCGGTCGGTCCGCGGCGCTTCGCGAAGAAACGCTGCACCAGCGAGTAGGCGACCTGGTTCGTGCCCAGGAAGTAGTCGTCGCCGTCGAACTTGGGGATCGAGTTGAAATCCTCCACGCGCGTCCTGTAGGTCCAGCTGATCTCCGGGCCGATCGTGTGCTTGAAGCGCTCCGAGTAGCCGAACCCCGGTGTGTCCCAGACCTTCGCGAAGGTCGGCCCGCGCATCTCGACCTGTGTCTCGAAGAAGGAGCGGCTGATCGGCGGACCCACGATCCCGTTGACGTCCTCCACGATCCCGTCGACCTCCGCCTGCGTGACGCCGTAGCTCGCGCCGTAGCGCGTGTAGCGGTAGCCCAGCGACGGAGTGAAGTCGAGGAAGCTCATGGAAAAGGGCCGTGACACGTAGGGTGCGACGTCGATACGCGACCAGTTGTCGACCCGTTCCTCGTTGCCGTACCGGATCCGGTCGGCCTTCGCCTGGAGCCCCACCACCACCTTGCCCCAGCCGATCTGGCGCGGGAAGCGCCTGAGGCTCACGCCCGGCAGCCGGCCGTTGACGCGCGTGTATTCGCTGCCGAAGTAGGTGCTGGTGGTGTCGGCGTAGGCGCTCAGCACCGCCAGCTTCAGGTCCTTCTCGAGCGCTCCCGACCTGCGCTCGGTCCGGTTCGACGCCCGATTGAAGTCGTCCTGGTAGCGCTGCTCGAACAGCAGGTCGCTGTACTGGCGCACGTTGAGGCTCGCGCGGACCTTGCCGGGCAGCATCTGGAGCGCGTTCCACTCGAGGTCGTAGTCGAGCTTCTCGGCCCCCTTCACGTCGAACACGTACGTGCGGAAGGTCCCGCGCGACGGCGTCCCCAGCACGTAGCGCAGCTCGTGGCCGTAGCCATGACCGAGCTTCGACCAGTAGTCGGCGTAGAAGGTCTGATCGGCGCTGCGACCCATGACCCAGAAGAAGCCCGTGCCGACGTTCACGCCGCGGTACGACGAGTAGCCGAAGTGCGGGAACAGCAACCCCGTCGAGCGGCCGTCGCTGCCGATCGGGTAGTACATGTAGGGCAGGTAGAAGACCGGGACGCCCTTCACCTTGAAGACGGCGTTCTTCGCCTTCACCTTGTCGTCGATCTCGATCTCCGCCGAGCTCGCCTCGAATCCCCAACGGGGATTCGGCTGGCTGCAGGAGGTGAAGCGGCCGCCGTCCACCTTGTAGGTCTTGTCGTCGATGCGCTCCACGCGACGGCCCTCGACGTAGACCCCCGGCTCGATGTAGCCGGAGGCGTTCAGCAGGTGGCCGCGGCCGCTGTCGTCCATCTCCAGCCGGTCGCCCGCGAGCCGCTCCTCGCCGCGGATGAACACGACGTTGCCCTCGGCGACGACGCGGTTTCCCAGCGTCCCGTCGGGCCGGGCCACCTCGAAGATGTCGGCCTGGTCTGCCTGGATTCGCATGCCGGCGAGGTTCAGGTCGACGAGCCCGCGGGCCTCGATGTGGCCTTTCTTGACCTGCTCGTACGACTCGGCCCGGACGCGCAGCTCGCCGGGAGTGGGCAGCGGCTCGGCCGGCGGCTGGGTCAAGGGCGCCTCGACGCTGGCCTCGGCCTCCGGCTTCGGTCGCGGTGGCGGAGGCTCCTGCGCGCCGGCGGCGGCGCCGGCCAGGGCCAGTCCCGCCAGGATCACGAGCGAAAGCGTGCGGGGCACCCGCGCTCCGTGGACAGCTCTCGCCCTAGAGGGCGACCATGCCCATCACGTGGAAGCCGCCGTCCACGTGGATGACTTCCCCCGTGATGCCCCGGGACAAGGGCGAGAGCAGGAACAGCGCGGCGTCGCCTACTTCGTCCTGGTCCGTGGTCCGGCGCAGCGGCGCGTGGGTGCGGTGATACTCGAGCATCTTCGAGAGGCCGTGGACCCCCGAGGCGGCGAGCGTCTTGATCGGTCCCGCCGAGATGGCGTTGACGCGGATGCCCTTCGGGCCGAGGTCGGATGCGAGGTAACGCACCGACATCTCGAGCGCGGCCTTGGCGACGCCCATCACGTTGTAGTGGGGCACCACGCGCTCGCCGCCGAGGTAGCTGAGCGTCACGATGCTGCCGCCCAAAGGCATCAGCGGAGCCGTCTCGCGCGCGAGCGCCGTCAGCGAATAAGAGGAGACGTCCTGCGCGATGCGGTAGCCCTCGCGCGAGGTGTTCAGGAACTCGCCGTCGAGCTCCTCGCGCAGCGCGAACGCCACCGCGTGGACCACGAAATCGATCGTGCCGAAATCGGCCCTCACCGCCTCGGCGAGCGTCTTCAGGTCGTCGTCCTTGGCCACGTCGCAGGGCAGGATCAGCGGGTCGCGCAGCTGCTGCGCGAGCTCCTGGACGTTCTCGAGCAGGCGCTCGCCCTGGTAGGTCACGGCCAGCCGCGCCCCCTCGCGGTGCGCGGCCTGCGCGATGCCCCACGCGATCGAGCGCTTGTTCGCGATCCCCAGGACGAGGCCGCGCTTGCCCTCCAGCAACATGGAACCTCCGGGAAGCCGAAAGGCACTATAACATCAGGGTTCGGCGGGCCCGGTAGCGCGCGGCCTCGGGATCAGCGTGCGGCGGCCATCTTGGCCTGCAGCTCCTCGAGCCAGTTCGGAACGATCGTCACCTCGATCGGCCGCATCTCGAATGGGTCTTTCAGGACCATGACAAACCGCTGCCCGTCTGGCGTCGCGTCGTAGAACCCGTTGCTCTGCCAGATTTCCTCCGGGACATCGAACAGCTCCTGCGGTGCTCCGGCGGCGAAGCGGGGCGCGCTGCGGACCGGGACGGACCACAGGCTGCCGCCGCTCACGAAGAAGATCTCGCGCCCGTTAGCTGACCAACGGGGCGCCTCACCGCCGCCAACCGAGACCTGGTGGCGCGGCCCCGGCGGAGCATAGGGACGCGCGTACACCTCATAGCGTCCCGATTCGTTGGAGATGTAGGCGACGAACCGACCGTCAGGGGAGAAGCTGGGGCTGAGCTCGCTACTAGGCGTCGCTAGCCAGGGTTGCGCCGCTCTGGCGCCGTCGAGCGTCACTTGCCAGAGGTCGAATTGTCGCGGAGCCGGGGCCCGGCTCACGAGCAGGGACCGATCGTCCGGGGCGACAGCGGCTTGCCAGGAGTTCCCATCCAGGAGGACTTCGGGCGAGCCGGTGCCGTCGATCCGGGTCAGCAGGAGCGCCGGGCCCTTCAGGCCCCACGACACGGCCAGCAGCCGGCTGGAATCCGGGAACCACGCCGGAAGCATCGTCCGACCCTCCGAAGACACCCGTATCCAGGATTGGCGCTCCAGGTCGAGCACGAAAACGTCGGTCGAGCCGGGGTTCCATGTGGTCGTCACGGCCAGGCTGCGACCGTCGGGTGAGAGGGCCAGGCTCTCGTAGGCCCTCTGCGACGGCAAGATGGGCGTCCGGGCCCCACGGCGGTCGACCCACACCAGGGTCCGTTTGGGCAAGCGCGCTTCGAGCGGGGAGAACACGAGCGTCCCCTCCTCGGCCAGGTCGTAGTACACCACCCCGCTCGCCTCGCTCCGCGAGACCGCAGGGCTGTTCCACATCGCGACACCTTCGAGGATCGGCACGGGCGACCCCTTGAGAGCCAGCGTCTCCTGATCGAAGGGCGCGGCATAGATCGCTCCCTGCCGCCCGAACAGGAGGTGTCCGGTCCGGGCATAGCGCGGGTGACCGGCATTCTCGAGGAGCGTCCGGACCTGGCCCGTGGCGAGGTCGACCACCGCCACGTCGTGGTCGATGTTGGCGCGAACGACGGCGAAGAGGGCGGCACGACCGTTGGGCAGGATCTGTGGCCAGCGATGGTTGTTTTCGCGCTCGCGGTCGGGCTGCGTGAGGGTCATCACCTCCCCGCCGCCTGCCGCCACTTTGAGGATCCCGCTTCGGCCGTGCGTGAACAGGATGCTGCCGTCCGTCCCCCAGCTCCCGCCGCGGAGCGAAGCCGCATCGGCCAGGGTGACGACCGGCCCGCCGTTCACCGCGACCGTCTTGAGCTTGCCGTTGGCCCCGAAACCGATCGAGCGCCCGTCCGGCGAGAAGAACGGACACCTCGCCCCCTCCGTGTCGGCGAGGGGCCGGGCGTCGAGCTCCCGACGCTCGCGCACGTAGAGCAGGCATGACTCTTCTTTGCAGCCTAGGAGGAAGGTCTCAACTGCACCTGGTGCAGCCGGGGCGGTTGGACGGTGTCGAGTCACCCATCCCTTCCATCCCCGTTACGGAGAGGAGATCGAGTTCTTCGACTGCCGACAGG
>Ga0247727_10004235_pt1 | contig 30639 bp, 32 predicted proteins | sample WisWelCaveWW1625_FD_202498 | JGI IMG/M metagenome (GOLD analysis project Ga0247727, IMG submission 202498) | Biofilm microbial communities from Wishing Well Cave, Virginia, United States - WW16-25 | ecosystem: Environmental > Aquatic > Deep subsurface > Groundwater > Cave microbial mat | place... | reverse complement strand
TAGGCAGAGGCCGTATATAGTGGTGTGGAACATTCAGGCGACGCCATATTTGCCTAATAACATTCAGCCATGTCTGTATTTGGTGTGCGCGGATTGGTATGCAATTGCCCTAGAGGAAGGCGCAGGCGGGGAGGTGGAGGTGGATGGTGAGGGTGGCGAGCATGGGATCTGTAGACAGGTAAACTCGTATACAAGTAGACATGTGTCTACCTGCGTACTTGTTTTACGAACGATTTTATCTCATTGCTTCACGCAACTTGTTTGCCAGCACTATTGCTTCATCGTCACTGCACGAATCATCTCTTGCTAAAAATTTCAACCCGCGTTCGGTGTCTTCTTTTCGATGCGGCACCAGCCAGGAGTGGTAATGCGGCACTTCATCCATCAGAGTGACTTGATAAATCCGCTCCGCGCCCGTGTGCAACTTGAGCGCATGATAAATCTTTTTCATCACATTTCCAAACGAAGAGGACTCATCATCCACCATCTCAGAGTAGTCGAGAAAATGTCGCTTCGACTCGATGAACAAGGTGCCCAACGGTCCTATTTTCCCAGGCGCGTGACAGACCATCCAATGCTCATCTTCGTAGATGTACCCGCCAGGTGGGGCGGTTTCTTGTCCTTGGTGTTTGCGGCAGATGAAACAGGTTTCCATAATTGTCCTTACGATTTACGAATTACGGATTACGTTTTACAATCCCTCGCATGGACATTGAATCTCAATATAACAACACCCTCGATTACCTGTACTCCTTTGTAGATTATAGCCTGAAACATTCCTCCGAACTTGCCAAGGCGGAGTTCAACCTTGACCGCATGTTCGCGTTGATGGAGGAACTGGGCAACCCGCAAAGCAAATATCCGATCATCCATGTGGCGGGGACGAAGGGGAAAGGATCGGTGTGCGCGTTGTGCGCGTCCGCGTTGCAGGCGGCGGGATATAAGGCTGGGTTGTATACATCTCCGCATTTGCTGGATTATTGCGAGCGGATTCAAGTCAACGGTGACCCAATCTCGCATGAGCAAATGGTCGAGTTGGTGGAAGAGATCAAACCAGCCGTTGCGAAGATTCCCAAACTCACCACATTTGAAATCACGACCGCGCTTGGCTTTCTCGCATTTGCCAGGCAGGGATGCAACGCGGCAGTGATCGAAGTTGGGTTAGGAGGACGACTCGACGCGACCAATATCGTTACGCCGAAGGTTTCGGTGATTACATCGCTATCCTATGATCACATGGCTGTGTTGGGAGATACGCTTGCAAAAATCGCGGGGGAGAAGGCGGGAATTATCAAACAGGGTGTGCCTGTCGTGTCCGCGCCGCAAGCGGATGAAGCCCTCGAAGTTTTGGAGCGCGTAGCCAAACTAGAGGGTTGTGAGTTTATTCTTGTTGGAAAAGATGTAAAGTTTGAAATGCTTGAGTCATCTTTGGATGGGCAGGAATTAGCTGTTAGCTTTCAGCGGTTAGCGGTTAGCAATCAGCCGTCAGCTGTCAGCTTGAAGATACCATTGTTGGGAAGTCATCAAGTTGAAAATGCCGCGACGGCTTATGCCGCCCTCAAAGTTAGTAAAATCCCAATTTCCGATGAAGCCATCCAAAAAGGATTCTCCCAAGTGAGGTGGCGCGCGCGGTTTGAAGTGGTGCGACGCGCCCCGCCGGTCATTTTTGACTCGGCGCACAACCAGGATTCCTTTGCGCGATTGCGTGAAACTCTCGAAACGTATTTTCCAAACAAACAGGTCTATCTCATCTTCGGCGCGTCGGAGGATAAAAATATCCCCGGTATGTTCGCAGAGATGAAACCGAAGATCAAGAGACTCATCGTCACGCGCGCCGATCATCCACGCGCGCTGGATGCCGAGAAAATTGTCGAGTTGGCGAAGCAGGCTGGGGTGGAGTCTGAGGCGGTGAGTCCCGTCGAATCCGCTTTGGGGCGGGCGTTGGAGTTATCCGCAAAAGATGGTAGCATTGTCCTCTCCGCTGGCAGTATGTTCGTGACCGCGGAGGTGATGAGAGCATGGAATAAAATATCCCTCACCCCCAACCCCTCTCCCAAAACGGGAGAGGGGCGAAGGGGTGAGGGGAGGAATTATGAGTCACCCAAAAGAATGGAACGAAGAAGAAGATAATTTTGACCTGACCCTCTCGCAGCGCACAGAGGAGTTGTATCGCATCCCGAACCGCGAGCCGAATGCCGATGGCATGATAGAAGCCGCGGTGTTGCCGTTGCGCGATCTGGTTGTGTTTCCGCGCATGGTCTCGCCGATCTTTGTTGGGCGCGAGTCGTCCCTGCTGGCTGTGGAAGAGGCGCAGCGCAAAGAGCAAACCGTGATCGGGCTGACACAGCGCGACGCCGATCTGGATAACCCGGGCGCGGAGGATTTTCTGCCGATCGGCGTTGAGATGGCGGTGGGGCGTTTGCTTGCCATGCCGGATGGCTCGCACTCCGCGCTGGTGCAGGGACGCCGCCGTGTAGAGATCGTGGATTTTATTCACACAGTTCCGTACCTGAAAGTGCGAGCACGCGTCATCACGGAGCCTCAAACTGCTGACCGTCAAACGCAGGCTCTCATGCGTTCAGCTTTGGACATGTTCGATCGCTGCGTGGAGTTGGACCGTTCGATTCCCGAAGAAGCGCACTTGTTCGCGATGAACATCTCCGAACCCGGCTGGCTTGCGGATATGCTCGCCACGTCGCTTTCATTGAACTATGAAGCGAAACAAAGCCTGTTGTTACTGCTCGATGTGCGCGGACGATTGCAGGCATTGAACAAAATTCTTGCGCAGGAAGTGGACGTGCTCGAACTGGAAGATGAGATCCATTCGAAGGTGCAAAGCGAAGTGGATAAAAGCCAGCGCGAGTTTTATTTGCGCGAGCAGATGCGTCAGATTCAAAATGAGTTGGGCGAAGGCGACATCTTTACCCGCGACGCGGGCGAATTGAAGAAGAAGGTGGAAGCCGCGAATCTTCCCGATGAAGCGAAGATGGTCGCTTTGAAGGAACTCGAGCGACTGAATCAAATGCCGCCGATGGCTCCCGAAATTGGGATCATCCGCACGTACATTGACTGGATCGTTGAACTGCCGTGGTCGAATCTTTCGCCGGATAATCTCGATGTGAAGAACGCGGCGAAGATTTTGGAGCGCGATCACTACGGACTCAAGAAAGCCAAGGAACGAATCCTTGAATACATCGCCGTCCGTTCGTTGAAGCCGAAGAAAGAACGACAGCCAATTTTATGTTTTGTCGGACCTCCCGGAGTTGGAAAGACATCGCTGGGACGTTCCATTGCCGAATCGCTTGGGCGTAAATTTGTGCGCGTGTCGCTTGGCGGGGTGCGCGACGAAGCCGAGATTCGCGGTCATCGCAGAACATACATCGGCGCGTTACCCGGACGGATCATCCAAACGATGAAGCGCGCGGGGACGTCCAATCCGCTGTTCATGCTGGATGAGATTGACAAGCTGTATTCCGATTTCCGCGGCGATCCCGCCTCTGCCATGCTCGAAGTGCTCGACCCTGAACAGAACAACACGTTCAGCGATCATTATCTTGAATTACCGTTTGATCTTTCCAAGGTCATGTTCGTGACAACGGCAAACTCGCTTGGTAATATCCCCGCGCCGTTGTTGGACCGCATGGAAGTGATCGAGTTCCCTGGGTACATTGAAGAGGAGAAACTCGAGATCGCGAACCGTTATTTGCTCCCGCGTCAGATTGAGGAAAACGGGGTGGACGAACTCAGCCTGACGTTTGAGTCCGATGCGGTTCGTCGTATCATCCGCGAATATACCTATGAGGCGGGAGTCCGCAATTTGGAGCGTGAGATCGGGCGCGTTTGCCGCAAGGTCGCTCGCATGAAAGCCGAAGCGAAGAAGTATCCCACCGCGATCACACCAGAATCGATTGAGAAGTTTTTGGGTCCGCAACAGGTCTTTCAAACAGAAGCCGAACGTTCCGACGAAGTGGGCGTTGTAACGAGTCTCGCGTGGACGGAGAACGGCGGCGAGATCATGCCTGTTGAGGTCGCTGTGTTGGAAGGCAAAGGCGGTTTGCAAATGACCGGTCAGATCGGCGATGTGATGCAAGAGTCTGGGCAAGCCGCGCTGACGTATATCAAGTCGCGTGCCGCAGAACTAAAAATTGAAATGGATGTCTTCGAGCGCATGGACATTCACTTGCACATGCCGGAAGGCGCGATTCCAAAAGACGGACCGTCCGCCGGAATCACGATGGCAACCGCGATCATCTCGGCGCTCACGGGGCGTCCTGTTTTCAAACATGTCGGCATGACCGGTGAAATCACCCTGCGCGGACGCATCCTGCCGATTGGCGGCGTGCGTGAAAAAGTGTTAGCCGCGCATCGCGCCGGACTGAAGACTGTTTTGTTGCCTGAGAAAAATATGAAAGACCTGGTTGAGTTGCCGAAGACCGCGAAATCTGAATTGAAGATCATCCCGGTCAAGCACATGGATGAGGTCTTGCAGATCGCGCTGGCGAAAGAAGCAACAGTCCCGCCGCCAAGACCGAAGAAGCAGAATAAAGAAGAAGCGCAGGAAGAGAACGAGTAATTGGTAATTACCATTTACCAATTACTGACAAACAACAAAGAGACGTTGTCACGCACTTCATTCCCCATGCCCACCTCACTAAATAATAAAGTTGTCCTCATCACCGGCGCGTCGTCTGGATTTGGTCAGGACGCCGCGCGTCTCTTTGCAATGGAGGGGTGCAAGGTTGTGCTCACCGCGCGGCGGTTGGACCGTCTGCAAGCCCTCGCGGCTCAAATCCAAAACGCGGGCGGTGAAGCGCTTGCCATCCCTGTGGATGTGACCGAACGCGCCGAGATTGATGTGATGGTGCAAACCGCGCTCGACCTTTATAAAAGGATTGACATTCTTTTCAACAACGCGGGCTTCGGCAGTGTGGACTGGTTCGAGAAACTCAAACCCGAACGCAATGTCGAAACGATCATCCGCGTTAATTTAATTGGCACCATGCTTGTCACGCGCGCGGTTCTGCCTCACATGCTCAAACGACGTGAAGGTCATATCATCAACATGTCTTCAATTGCCGGGCTGATTGCCGCACCGGTCATTTCAACGTACTCTGCAAGCAAATATGGCGTGCGTGCGTTCACCGATTCGCTTCGGCGCGAAGTCTCGCCTTTTGGGATCAAGGTCTCCGGCATTTATCCGGGTCCTGCCGCGACCGAGTTTGGTCAACGCATCGAACGGACTCGTTCGCGCGAAGCGGTCAATAAATTAAAATATCCGCATCTGTCATCCGAATATGTCGCGAGCCGCGTAGTCGAAATCGCGAAGCGCCCCGTTCGCAGTCTCGTCATCCCATGGTGGTATCGCATCATCACCACATTTGATACACTTTTCCCGGTTGCCGTGGATTGGATTTCATATTTCTTCTCAAAGAAGAATCACAACTTGGATTAATCACACCGTCCCGCAGGTTGGAACTAATCAACACAACCCTGAAATAAAACCTGCGGGACGTTCACAATCCCTAGGAGACTCGCATGACTCAATCCCGTCTGGATAAACTCAACGCTTCCCTTCGGACGTCTGACCTGGATTCGGTGATCCTGAATCCCGGTCCCACGCTGACGTATCTCACTGGCTTGCATTTCCACTTGATGGAACGCCCTGTCGTTTTGCTTTTCGCGAAGGATCAAGACCCCGCGATTGTGCTGCCAGAGTTGGAGTTGCAGAAAGTTGTAGACCTGCCGTATAAACTGCAAGTGTTTTCTTATCCCGAAAACCCGTCAGAGTGGGATAACGCCTTTCGCAAGGCTGTACAGGCTCTTGGTCTGGATGGGAAGCGGATCGGAGTCGAGCCGCGTCAATTGCGTTTGCTGGAGTTTCGTCATGTCAAAGCAGGCGCGCCCGAAGCGGATTATCCCGATGCGAGCGATGTATTATCGAGCCTGAGATTAAAAAAGGATAAAGCCGAAGTGGATGCGATGCGCCGCGCGGTGAAGATTGCGCAGGATGCGCTTGAAGCGACGATCCCTTTCATAAAAATCGGCATGACCGAAAAAGAAATCTCCTCCGAGTTGGTGGTGCAATTGCTCCAACATGGTTCTGAGCCTGAAATGCCATTCGCACCGATTGTGTCAGCAGGACCGAACTCCGCGAATCCACACGCTTCACCGACGGAACGAAAATTGCAACAGGGCGATTTGCTTGTTGTGGATTGGGGCGCGGCGTATGCTGGCTACATCTCAGACCTGACGCGCACTTTCGCGGTGGGTGAGGTGGATGCAGAGTACGAAAAGATTCACAAGATCGTGCAGGAAGCAAACGCTGCGGGTCGAGCCGCGGGCAAGCCCGGCGTCCCGTGCGCGGACGTGGATAAAGCCGCGCGTGATGTGATCGAGAAGGCTGGGTATGGCGTGTACTTCACCCATCGCACCGGTCACGGCATCGGCATGGAAGGTCACGAGGAGCCGTACATGCGCGGCGACAACTTGCAGGCGCTCGAACCGGGCATGGCGTTCACGGTTGAGCCTGGAATTTATCTGCCTGGCAGAAACGGCGTTCGCATCGAAGATAATGTTGTCATCACCGAAACCGGCGCGGATGTGTTGTCCGATATGCCGCGGGAGATACGCGTAGTCGGTTGATTTATTTGCCGCGAATTTCACGAATTGACGCGAATTGGTTTAAAAGATTCGTGAAAATTCGCGTAATTCGTGGGTGGGCCTTGGAGGCTCCATGGCTGAAATACTTTATAAAGCCTTGTCTTTTGCAATCATTGGCGCGGCGATGGAAGTGCACAAGATCCTTGGGCCTGGGTTTCTCGAGTCGGTCTATCAGGCCGCGCTTGAAAAAGAGTTAACTCTGCGCGGGATTCCGTTTCAGCATGAGGTTGAATTACCTGTATTATATAAAGGCGACTTGATCGGTGTGTATAAAGCTGATCTTGTGATTGACGGCAAAATCATCGTTGAAATCAAAGGAATATCTCGACTTAATGTCTCTCACGATGCGCAAGCCATCCATTACCTTGCCGCGACAGGTTTACAACTTGCGATTCTTATCAATTTCGGCTCAGGCTCTTTGGAGTATCGCCGCATAGTTAAGTCAGAAAACAAAAATTCGCGCTAATTCGCGGCTGAAGGTATTTGAAAATAAATGACCCAGGTTGTGTCACAATATCTCGCATTGATGGATTCCCAGCGCGAATCGGCATTCGCCGCGCTGGGTGGATTGACCGACTCCCAACTCTGGCAAAGACCTGCGCCCAAAGAATGGAGCATCGGCGAGATTCTCGATCACAATTACCTGCTGATTGCATCCATGCTTCCTGCTGTGCAATGGGTTTGGAAGTTGAATGGCTGGTATGGCCGCCTTCGCAAGAACCGCTCATACGAGATTGAAATCGAAGATTTGTATCGTAGTCCAAAATTTCCTCACTGGGTTGGCTTCCTGTGGACGCCGCGCTTCAATACGCGTAAACCAGTCCCGCTTGAAACGCTCAAATCTGAAATAAGAGACCTTCACACGAGAGTCCGCAAATTTTATGAACGCAGAGATGTGGATGTGTTGGGGAATTTGTATATTTACGATCCGGTATTCGGCTGGTGCAATCTCATCGTCACCTTGCGGATTGGGATTTATCACGACCAATTGCATTACGATGATGTGATCAAACAAGTTAAGCAGTTCAAAACATGATCTCGATTCGACGTGTGATCCCTGATGAAGCAGAGGCGTTATCCCAAATTGCCCTTTCCGCAAAACGTCATTGGAATTATCCCGAACGCTGGATGGAAATATGGACGCCGCAACTGACGTTTGATGCAAAGTACTTTGAAGAAAACGAGAATTGGGTTGCTGTAAATGACGGGGAGCCAATTGCGTTTTACACTTTGCGGGAAAAAAATGGAATCGCCTGGGTTGAAAGTCTCTGGGTACTTCCCGAATATATTGGCAAAGGCGTTGGGAAGGAACTGTTTCTCCATGCAATGAGATTGGCGCGCCAGCGTGAATATCAGATCCTGCATCTTGAAGCAGACCCAAACGCGGTTGGGTTTTATGAGAAAATGGGGATGCGTAAGATCGGCGAAAGACAATCTGAAATTGATGGCCAGCCAAGAATATTGCCAGTTATGGAGATGAATTTGTGAGTACTTACTGCGATTACTATAACTCCCACCCCGAAGATACTTTCAACAAGACATATCACGATACGCAATATGGTTTTCCGTTGAAGGATGATAACCTCCTTTTCGAACGTCTCATTCTTGAGATCAATCAGGCGGGACTTTCGTGGATCACGATCTTGAAGAAAGCGGATAACTTTCGCAAAGCCTATCATGGATTCAAAATCGAGAAGGTCGCAAAATATGGCGAAAAAGACCGCGCGCGTCTGCTGGCGGATGCGGGGATCATTCGCAATCGGCTAAAGGTCAATGCCGCGATTGTGAACGCGCAAAAGATTTTGGAACTGCGAAAAGAATACGGCTCATTCAAAGGCTGGTTGGATGCTCATCACCCGCTGACGAAGGATGAGTGGACGAAACTTTTCAAGAAAACGTTTGTCTTCACAGGTGGGGAAATCGTGAACGAATTTCTCATGTCTACGGGGTATTTGCAGGGAGCGCATCAAAAGAATTGCCCCACGTATAAGAAGGTGGCAAGTCTGCGTCCCGCGTGGATGCGCAAGTAGTTTCGACTGGACGCTCTAGCCGCCGTCCTTTGCGAAGCATCCCTGTGGGACGGCGGCGGGGACGCTGCCTAGAGCAAACAATAGTCTATAATTCCTGCATGACACAGATCATTCCAACAGCGGAACCCTTTTTCTTTTTGGGCGACCGTTCAAAACCTGCCTGCCTGCTCATTCATGGATTTACCGGCGTTCCAAAGGAGATGCGTTTGTTGGGGGAATATCTGCATCAACAGGGATTCACTTGCCTGGGCGTCCGCCTTGCAGGGCACGCGACAACGCCCGAAGATATGATCCGCTCGCGTTACACAGATTGGATGGCTTCTGTCGAAGATGGTTATCACCTTTTACGCGGGGTATCAAAGGATATTTTTCTAGTTGGGCTTTCCATGGGTGGAGTGTTGGCTTTGTTGATGTCTACGCGGCTCACGCAGCGTGTAAAAGGTGTCGTTGCCATGTCTGCGCCGTATGGATTGCCGAAAGATTACCCAACCTGGTTCCTGCGCGCGGTGAGCAAAGTAATGAAGTTCAACCCCAAAGGGAAAGGGAAACCCGGAAGCGGCTGGTTCGATAAAGCCGCGTATCAGGAGCATGTGGCATACCCGCAAAACCCCGTTCGCTCGGTGGCTGAACTGAGGGAGTTAATCCTTGTGATGCGCACGGTGTTGCCGAAAGTGAACGCGCCGGTCTTACTCATCCATTCGGAAGATGATACGTATATTCTGCCGGAAAGCATGGAACAAATTTACGCGGGGCTCGTAAACGCGTCAGACAAGACAAAACTTTATATAACGGGATCAGGCCACGTCGTCCCGCGCGATGCGGCTCGTCATCAAGTATTTGAATCTGTCGTTGAATTTATCCAGCGTGTTGGAGGAGAGGTTTGAATCGCAATCTTTTATTTATCGCCCTCGCGCTCCTCACGTGGGGTTTTGGCGAAGGCTTGTTCTTTAATTTTCAGCCTATTTATCTCAAAGAGTTGGGGAGCGACGAACAACAGATTGGTTTGATCCTGGGCGCATTCGGCATTGCGATGGCGATCACACACATCCCAGCCGGAAGATTGGCGGACCGCATCGGGCGCAGACCTTTGTTGATCACCGCATGGTTGATGGGTCTGGCTTCCACGACGGTGATGGCGTTGGCGCGCGAGTTGCCGATGTTTATTGTCGGCATGTTGGGGTATGGTTTGACGGCGTTTGTTTCCTCGCCGCTTGGCAGTTATGTGACGGCGGCGCGAGGGGATTTCCCTGTGCGCACCGCGCTCGCGCTAACCACGGCAACGTTCAACATGGGCATGGTGCTGGGTCCGTGGGTTGGCGGGTTGATCAGCGCGCGTTACGATTTACGCACGGTTTATTTTTTTGCCGTTGGTAGTTTTGTCCTTTCATTGATCTTTATTCTGTTCATACAAAAACAACCGATTGATCAGCATGACCCCGATGCGCCGCCGATTGATCTGATCCGCAATGGACGTTTGCTATCTTTTTTTGGCATGGTCGGTTTTTCGGTATTTGCCATGTATCTCGCGCAGCCGCTCACCGCAAATTTTATGTACGATGTGCGCGGTTTACTGCTCGATAGGATCGGCATCGTATTTGCCATCGGCGCGCTGGGCAACGCCGTCCTTGCCATCTCGTTAAGTTTTATTCACCCGCGCGCGGGTTTTTTGCTTGCTCAAATCTTCGTCGGATGTTTTGCCCTGTTGATCTGGCAAGCCACGAGCCTGCCATTGATTCTGCTCGGATATTTTTTGCTCGGCGGGTTTCGCGCGGCGCGTCCGATTGCGATGGCTCAAGCGCGCGAACTGGTGCACAATTCTCAAATGGGAGTCACGTTTGGGATGATGGAAACCATCTACGCGTCGGTTGCCATTGTGACTCCGCCGCTCGCTGGATACTTGTATGCAATTGACCCCGCGATGAGTTACCCGCTCTCTTTCGCCCTGATTGCTGTTTCTGTCTTCGTCAGCTTTTTCTCCCTGAGGCGACTCGCCCATGCTTGAAAATTATTTGTGTTGGCGGGCAGTTGTACTGCCCGCATACTTCGTGACGCAGTGCAACTGCATCACGATCAAGTGTGCAACTGCATCACGATCAAGTAGGTGATTGTTCATGCTTGAGATTGTTTCATTCACCCTCGGTCCTGCCCAAACCAACGCGTACCTCGTCGCGGACTCTGAAACGAAAGAAGCCGCGGTCATTGACCCATCGTGGGATGGTCATACCATTCTTCAAGCGGCGCAACAACGCGGCTGGCGTATTGGTCACTTGTGGTACACGCACGCGCATTTTGACCATATCGGTGGCGCGGCGGCAATTGCGGACGCGTCCGAAGGTCCACTGCCCTTGGTGGCGTTGCATCCGAACGATCATGTGTTATGGCGCGCGGGTGGAGGAGGCGCGCTCTTCGGCTTTGACATTGACCCGGGTCCTGAACCGACGATTGATTTTGTCCACGGGCAAATTTTACGATTGGGCAGTGTTGAATTTGAAGTCCGCTTTACGCCCGGGCATACAGCTGGTCACTGCATATTGTTTGTTCCCTCTGAAAAAGTGTGCTTCTGCGGCGATTTGATCTTTGCTGGCTCAGTTGGTCGCACCGATTTACCCAGCGGCAATTGGGAGCAATTAGAAACGAGTATCAGGGAGCATGTTTTTTCAATGCCCGATGATACTCGTTTGCTTTCAGGTCATGGTCCTGAAACAACAGTAGGAGAGGAGAAGAGAAACAATCCGTTTGTGGGTGGTTCAAATCAACTTTTGTGATCGAGATATTTCAACCCTGAGCCAGTATTGAACAATACAATTCGTTCATCAGGTTGCACCCAACCTTGTACAATGAGTGCCTTGAGCGCCGCGAGTGTAGCCGCGCCTTCCGGCGCCGCGAAGATTCCTTCCATGCGAGCCAGGTGACTTTGAGAGTCAAGAATCGATTCGTCACTGACGGCGATGGCGGTCCCTTCGCTTTCATAAATATCGTGCATGATGAGATGGTCTGCAAAACTTTTTGGAACTCGCAAGCCCGAAGCGATGGTTTGAGCGTTTGTCCAAAAATCGCAAAAGGATGCTTTTGCCTGAAAGGCTTTGACCACCGGCGCGCATCCATCGGCTTGCACTGAGACCATGCGCGGGCGTTTGGTATTTTCCAGCCAGCCAAGTTCTTCCAGTTCTGCGAATGCTTTCCACATTCCCACGAGACCCGTGCCGCCGCCTGTAGGATAGATGATCACATCCGGCAATTGCCAGTTGAAGGATTCCGCCAGTTCATATCCCATCACCTTCTTGCCTTCGACGCGATACGGTTCCTTGAAAGTGGAAACATCGAACCAGCCTTCTTCGCGCGCTTTGACACCTGCCATGCCTGCGGCGTCGCTGATGAGGCCGTCCACAAGAATGACCTCCGCGCCTGCCATGCGGCTCTCTTCAATGTTGGCAAAGGGCGTATCCTTGGACATGAAGATGTGCGCCTTTAAGCCTGCGCGCGCGGCGTACGCAGCCATCGCGCCGCCTGCATTGCCGGCAGTAGGAATGATGACTTTTTCCACACCCAGTTCTTTGGCTTTGGAAACTGCCGCGGCTAACCCGCGCGCTTTGAACGAACCGGTCGGGTTACTGCTTTCATCTTTAACATAAAGATGGGAAAGCCCCAACTCTTTTTCCAGGTGGGGCAGGGATAGCAAGGGGGTATCCCCTTCGCCAAGAAAGATTTGATTCTCAGGGTTCAACACAGGGAGCAATTCATGCCAGCGCCACATGCCTTTCTTTCGACGCGGGATTTCATCCCGATCAACTTGCTGGCGTACAGATTCAAGATCGTAGCGCGGCAAAAGGCATTTTTGGCAATCAGGACAGAATGTGTGAAGTCCCTCGTGCGAATATTTTTTATGGCAGTTGGAACATTCAAGGTGTGTGATGAAGGAATGATTCATGGTGACTACAAACCGTCATTGCGAGGAGGGCATAGCCCGACGAAGCCGCGAAGCGTCCGTCACCGTGTTGGGGATTGCTTCGCCCTTTGGGCTCGCAATGACGGTTTCCGTTTATTTTGCAATTTCCGTTGACCGCGTCTCGCGGATTACAGTCACTCTGATCTGACCCGGGTACTGCATCGTCTCTTCGATCTTCTTTGCCACGTCGCGCGCCAGCCTTGCGGAGGCGAGATCGTCAATCGCTTCGGGCTTGACGATGATGCGCACTTCACGCCCCGCCTGGATGGCGAAGGCTTGTTGCACTCCTTCGAACGACATGGACATTTCCTCGAGCGAGCGGATGCGCTTGATGTAGGCTTCCAGGTCTTCGCGCCGCGCGCCGGGACGCGCGCCTGAGATGGCGTCCGCGGCTTCGGCGATGATCGCCTCCACCGTGAGCTGGTCCACCTCATGGTGATGCGATTCGATGGCGTTCACCACAATCGAATTGACGCCGTAGCGTTTGCAATATTCCGCGCCGAGTTTGGCGTGTGTGCCATCCTGGTTATGATCCATGGCTTTGCCGATGTCGTGCAGGAAGCCGCCCATCTTTGAGAGTTCCACGTTGGCGCCGATCTCCGCCGCAAGAATGCCAGCCAGTTTGGAAACTTCCACCGCGTGCGCGAGCTGGTTCTGCCCATACGATGTGCGGAACTTGAGCCTGCCCATCATCCGAAGGACTTCGGTGTGCAAACCGGAAACGTTGGCTTCATACGCGGCTTGCTCGCCTGCTTCGTTGATGATTTTTTCAACAGCCCTGGTTTCGTCCTCCACAATCTTCTCGATATGCGCGGGATGAATTCTCCCATCCAAAATTAATTTTGCCAGCGCGCGCCGCCCAATTTCACGGCGCACTGAGTCGAAACAGGATACAGTCACGGAGTCGGGCGTATCGTCCACGATCACATCCACACCGGCGGCTTGCTCAAATGCTTTGATGTTGCGTCCGTTACGACCGACGATGCGACCCTTCATCTCTTCGCTTGGCAATGTGACGACAGCGCGCGTCACTTCCGCCACATGTTCCGATGCCACGCGCTGGATCGCGTCCGCGATCAACTTGCGCGCGCGCTTCTCGCCCTCCTCACGCGCTTCCGCTTCGATCTGTCGGATGATGCGCGCCATGTCGCCGCGCGCTTCTTTTTCCACGGCGGCAAATAAATCCTTCTTCGCGTCATCCTGCGTCATCTGCGCGACTTGTTCGAGTTTCTTCACCTGCTCTTCATATATTTTGTCTAATTCATTGCCGCGCTTATCCACCTGGGACTGGCGTTTATTGATGGTTTGTTCGCGCTGTTCAAGTTTGTCACCACGGCTTTCCAGTTCTGAACGGCGCTTGTCGAGACGCTCGGTCTCCTTGTTGACTTCGATGCGCCGTTCCTTGATCTCTAACTCAGAGGCTTGAATGATCTTCGTGGCATTCTCGCGCGACTGGCTTTCGATCAGGCGGGCTTGTTCATTAGCCACTTTCAAAATATTATCGGCTTTGTCCTGCTGGTTTTTCATCGTCCGCTCAGACCGATAGCGATGAAGAAAGTAACCAGCGGCAATCCCTGCAAGCAGGGCGAGTATAACTATTAATATGTTTATGAAATTCATGTCATATCCTCTTCTTCGAAGTGATGTTCTTTCGTGTTTGTTTCGTTCCAAATGCGGGTGACGACGGGCGCAATCACGGAGTAGGAAAAACCGCGTCGTGCAAGAAACTCGGATAATTTTTTACGAAACCCGATCCATTCCAAATCTTTGAAGCGGGGCGCTCTTTTTTGAGCGGCTTCATACGCGAGCGCTTCATCGTCCACATCTTCGACGGCAGATGAAACAGCTTCCTGGTCAAGCCCTTTTTGCCACAACTCCATTGCCATCATGCGGCTACTGCGCGGGCGAAACGCGCTTCTGTTTTCAACCCACGCGCGGGCAAATTGATCGTCGTTCGCAAGCCCGTCCTGCCTCAGCCGCTCGAGAGTCTGGTCAATCACCTCAGCAGGATATTCATGCTTGCGGAGGTTCTGCCGAATTTCAGATTCGGACCGCGCGCGATAACTCAAAAAAAGTAATGCCTGCTGGATCGCCCGTTCTTTCGCATCCTCAACCTGCATCTGTTTAATCTTTTCTTCGTCCAACTCCAAGCCGACTCTCAACCACGCGGCGACGATGCGCGCCAGCCCGAAGGCAAATTCCCCGTTGAGATAAACATTCACCCGGTTGGGGTTGCGCTTTTGAACGACAAGAGCGGTTATTTTTTTCATAAGTTTTGGAGTACAGGAGCTTGCTCCTGCACTCCAGCGGCTTGCCGCTGGACTCCAGAGTTAAAACAAACAGCCGAACGACCCGACCGTCGGTTTCGGCTGTGGAAAATGTCTGGATAGGTTGAGCAGACCCAAGGTCCCGCGAGAAGCGTGCAAGAGGGAATGGGTCAAACCGCGTGACGGAGTCTTAAGTCACGTGCGGTGAACACAGGTTGTGGGGCGAAGTCTGATTGGTTGTCAAGTTGATCCTGCAACGACTTCATGAAATAACTCCCAAAACGGGGAGGTTCGTGCTCGAGGTTCCAGAGAAAGTGTACAGCCAGACCGCAGGCGCGGCAGAAATTATCTTGTTCGATACTTGCGAATTGCCCTGATTATACTTGGATTTTAAGATTTGTTAACGTGGCATTTTTATTGCGATGGCTGTCGCATCCAAAATTTCCGCCGCAGGAGAATGGGAATTACCACGATGAGGGCAATGACTCCGCCCAGGGCAACGATTCCATCCGTTGAACCGATCTCGGATTGATCCTCCGGTTGGGGAGTGACTGTGGCTTGAAAGAAGAGAGCCGCGCCAGAGTTATTCGCCAGCCCTGCTAATTGAACGGCGATGGAATAGGTGAGCGCCGCGCTGAAAATGGCGAGGAGCAATCCCATTCCAAGGATGAGGAAGCGCCGCATATATTTTTTCATAACGGATGTTAGTATATCACGCGCTGATTCTGTAAAACTTATGTACTCAGCCGTTCTTTTGCAGTATAATTTTGCCGCGCCAACAGGGTTTGCAATCCTTGAGGAGATCAAATTGACTTTGATGATTTTTTTCACTCGCCCTGCGTGTTGGATGCCGTTGTAATGGGCGAGTGTTGATATTCCATGCAAAATCATGTTTACAAAATAGATGCGCTTTAGTATAATCGTGCATTATTTCACGATCTAAACCTCTTCACAGGAGCATGCATGATCAGGAAAATTTTTGAGTGGGTGATTAGCCCCATGGGGCGGATTGCTGTGCTGATCACGGCGTTATCTTTGTTCAGTCTTGCCGCGTACGGGCTGTATCAGACCCAACAGCCGCCCGAACAACCCATCGAGTTCACGCATAAATTACATGTGGGGCTTGGCGTCCAGTGTTTGTATTGCCACCCGGGCGCCCTGCGCGGACCTTCCCCCGGCTTGCCAACACAAAATAAATGCTGGGGATGTCATCAGCAAATCACGAAAACATTCGAAAGTGAAAAATTAGCAGTCCTTGTTGAGCACATTCAAAATAATGAACCAATCAAGTGGGTGCCTGTCGCGCAGGTGCCGGATTTTGTTCACTTCACACATCGTCCGCATATTGCGGCTGGGTTGAATTGCGAAAAATGTCACGGCGATATGAGCAAGGTCGAGATCGCAGAAAATCCCCAAGTGATGAACATGGGTTGGTGTTTGAATTGTCACAAAGAGTGGGCGGGTGATGACGAAGAAAAACTTATCAAACTCACCGATTGCGGAACATGTCATTATTAAACCGGGCGAAAAGGAATAACTTATGAGTGAAAAAATTTCCCGACGTGATTTTCTAAAACTTGCCACTGCAGGCGCGGCGACCACGGCTGTATTAACCGGTTGTGGCCCCGCTTCGCGTTTTGTCGAGCGCGAACCGTACATGGAAATGCCCGAGTACACCTACAATGGCTTGAGCACATATTACGCCACTACATGCCGCGAGTGCGCGGCGGGGTGCGGACTCATCGTCCGCACGATGCAGGGACGCGCGATCAAAGTGGAAGGCAACGCGAATCACCCTGTCAACCTCGGCAGGACCTGTGCGCGTGGTCAAGCCACACTACACGGACTCTATAATCCAGACCGTGTGGAGAATCCATACAGGCGTACGCGCGGTACGTCATTTGAGCTTCGCAATAATGTATCTGTTACATGGGATGATGCCCTTCAAGTGGTTGCTGACGCGCTGAATAAAACCGATATTTCAGAAATTGCTTTCCTCATGGGCACAGGCTCCGATCATCTTTTTGATTTGGTCTCTGATCTTACCGCCGCAATTGGCGCGCCGGCTCCGGTTCGCTTCGGCGCGTTGAGCATGTTCGAGTCGCGGGCAACTTTGAGCAAAGCGGCTGAGAATCTTTTCGGTCAATCCGCTCTGCCATTTTTTGATCTTGCAAATTCGGATGTCGTCCTCTCGTTCGGCGCGAACTTCCTCGAGACATGGCTTTCACCCGTTGCATACACTCGCGGATTTGCCAAGATGCGCCGCGGCAACCCCAAACGACGCGGCTACTTTATTCAATTCGAATCACGGATGTCGCAAACTGGTGCTAAAGCCGACGAGTGGATTCCGCTTCTTCCCGGCACCGAAGGCTTGGTCGCGCTTGCCATCGGCAGACTCGCGGCTGAAGCGAAAGGCGGCGCGCTTCCCAAAGCGTTTGCCTCCGTCAACGTGGAGGATGTTGCATCCAAATCTGGCGTGAAATTTGAAACGCTCGAGCACATTGCTCAATTGGTCGTTGAAGCGCAAACTCCGCTTGCAGTCCCCGGCGGCGCGGCGTTGGGTCAAAGCAATGGCTTGCAGACCGCGGAAGCAGTCCTCGCCCTCAACGCGTTGACCGATAATGTTGGAAAGCCCGGCGGTGTGTTCCTCTCTCCGCTTTCACCCAATGAAGATGCCTATCATCGTCCAGCCAACGCGCAGGAGATGGTTGACTTCATTGCGAAGATGAAGAACGGCGGCGTGAAAGTTTTGTTTATCCATGGCGTCAACCCGGTGTTTGAACTGCCCAAATCGCTTGGCTTTGCAGAGGCGCTTGACTCTGTGCCTCAGGTGATTTCATTCGCAACCTTCCCCGATGAGACGGCTCTCGCCTCCGATTACATCTTCCCCGATCATCACGGGCTTGAATCATGGGGCTATCAGCGAGTTGCAACGGGAGTCGCACAGTCTGTTTTATCGGGCGCGCAGCCGGTCGTCTCACCGAATTATGATACACGGGCAACCGCTGATGTATTGATTGCTGCATCGCAATTAGCAGGCGGCAAGTTTGCAGAAGCATTGCCGTTCAAAGACGAAGTTGAATTCATTCAAAGCAAACTTGTCAATCTCATTGGCGAAGCGGATGGTTTCTTCTCGGCGCCTGAGATCAACACGTTCTCTACTTACTTCCAGCAACATGGCGGCTGGTGGAAAAAATCGTCTGAGCTTGCGGCTCCTTCTGCATCGGGTGCGCTTGGAAAGAGTCTGGTTGTTGAACAGGCTGAGTTCGCGGGCGAAGGCGAGTTCTTCTTCCTTCCGTTCGTCTCGCCGACATTGGGTGAAGCGGGCGCGAATAAACCCTGGTTGCAGGAATTGCCCGACCCCACAACGACAGTCATGTGGAACACATGGCTCGAAATGAATCCCGAAACTGCGCACGAATTGCATATCGAGAACGATGATGTAGTGAAAATCACCAGTGAGGCTGGGGTGGTGGAAGCGCCTGTTTATCTGTACCCAGCCATTCGTCCAGATGTGATCGCAATGCCCTTCGGGCAGGGTCACACTGCATATGGAAGGTTCGCGCAGGGGCGCGGCGCGAATCCGGCAGATATCCTGGGTTTGCATTTCAATGAGGCGGGCGACCTTGCATTTGCAGGTATGAAAGTCAAAGTTGAAAAGACCGGCAGGCAACAATTCCTGTCCCGCCTGGAGAGCCGTATCGGCGTCTATGGTGAGGGACTTGGCGAGGAGCAGTAGCAAATGATGACTATAGATTTGAACCGTGTAGGAGCGAAAGGCGCGATCGCAGAAGAGGCTGAAGGCAAATGGGGCATGGTCATTGACCAGGATATTTGCACGGGATGCCAGGCTTGTGTTGCCGCGTGCGCAATGGAAAATAATATTCCATTTGTAGGTGAGGAGGATGCGGGCTATGGCCGCACGATGCACTGGATTCGCGTGGAGCGTTTCTGGGAAGGCGAGTTCCCTGAGATCAGTACCGGCTTTCAACCCATGTTATGCCAGCAATGTGGGCACGCACCCTGCGAGCCAGTCTGCCCCGTATTTGCCACACCTCACAGTGATGCCGAGCAACTTAACCTGCAAGTGTATAACCGATGTGTCGGCACACGGTATTGTGCCAACAACTGCCCGTATCAGGTGCGTTCCTTTAACTGGCGCGATTATCAAGACTCCAGAGTTCGCCCTGAAATGGCTATTCTTGCAAATCAATTCAACCCGGATGTGACAGTTCGCCGCCGCGGCGTGATGGAGAAATGTACATTTTGCATCCAGCGCATTCATAAAGCCCAGGATAAGGCGAAATCCGAAGGGCGCGAAGTGGAAGATGGCGAGTTCACGACCGCCTGTGCACAGGCTTGCCCCGCAAATGCGATCACGTTTGGCCGCATCGATCATCCGGAGAGTTTGGTGAGCCAACTGGCGCATCAGGATCGCGGCGTGAAACATCTCGAAGAACTCAACACCCTGCCGCGCGTGACTTATCTCAAGGAAGGTTAAGATATGACTGCCACCTCCAAATATTTTTCCGGTACGGAGAAACCTCACGAAACCCAGCACGAAGAGGAACACGATCCGCGCCAGTACTTAATGTACGACCCCAAGCCGCGCGGCGAGATGAATGCCATGGTGATGGAATCCATGCTGACCACATCGTGGAAATTCTGGGTGGTGTTCGGCATTCTGTCCGTGCTGGTAGCCACCTGTTTTTTCTACGCCTGGGGCTATATGATCGCTGAAGGTCTCTGGGTGGCTGGGGTGATGCGCCCATCATACTGGGGCATCTTCCTCGTGAATACCGTGTTTTGGATCGGCATTAGCCATGCGGGGACGTTCATCTCCGCGATCCTGCGGGTGTTCAAGGCGGAGTTCCGCCGTCCGTTCACGCGCGCCGCAGAGTTGATGACCACCTTTGGTTTGATCCAGGCGGGAGCGAGCATTTTCATGCACCTCGGCCGCGTCTGGCTGGCATACTGGCTGTTCCCCCTCCCGAATGCACGGCAGTTGTGGCCCAACTTCCACTCGCCGCTGATGTGGGACCTGCTCGCGATCACCACCTACGTGCTCGGCAGTACGATGTACCTGTTCCTGCCGTTGATCCCCGATCTGGCGATGGCGCGCGACCGCTCCACCGGTTGGCGCAAGGTTTTCTATCGTATCCTTGCGCTGGGCTTCCGCGGCACCGAAGGTGAATGGCGGCACCTGCAAACTGCCATGAACTTCTTTGCGTTCGCCATCATCCCGGTCATGTTCTCGGTGCACACCATCGTTTCGTGGGACTTCGCCATGGCGATGCGCCCGGGCTGGTCGTCCACAGTGTTCGGTCCCTACTTCGTGCTCGGCGCGTTGCATTCAGGCATGGGCGCGGTGGCGGTGGTATTGTTCATCATGCGCACCACCATGAAGCACATGGACTACTTCATCCGCAAGGAACACTTCGACGCCCTCGGCAAATTGATGCTGATCGTTACGTTTGCCTACTCATACTTTTTCTTCAACGATTACATCGTGCAATGGTACGGCGGCGACAGGTGGACGGACACCCTCCTGCACTGGCTGGAGGAGGGTCCGATGGCATGGATGTTCTACCAGTTGATATTCTTTAATCTCGCACTCCCCGCCTTTACCCTGTGGAACAGGAAAATACGGCAGACCCCCTGGCTCCTTGCCATCATCGGTTTGTTGATTAACCTGGGCATGTATTGGGAACGTTACCTGATCATACCTGTGTCGCTCACCATCAACCGCATGCCGTTCACCTGGAAACTGTATGAACCTCGCATCGAAATCTTCCTGACCATCGGGACATTCTCGATGTTCCTGCTGTTCTACATGATCGCCTCGCGCCTCATCCCGCTGGTGCCGGTCTGGGAGGTGCAGGAGGGGCAGATGACCCACACACTCCGCAAGGTTGGCAAGGCGCACGTCCCAACCGTCAGCGAGTTCGAGTAAATGGAGCACACCATGGCTGACACAACCCTCCTGGCTGTTTTTCAAGATATCGATCCCGCCGCAAACGCCATCGAGAAACTGCACGAGATGGGCATTACAGATGACCAGATCAATGTCATCTCAGGTGTGCCCGTCGCGCATAGGATGCTGGGCAGGCCCCATCCGCACACGAACGTCTCGCGCCTGTCGCTGGGCGGCGCGATCGCAGGCTTCGCGTTCGGGTTTTTCCTCAATTTTGGAACCCCATATCTCTATATCGTCCCGGTGGGTGGGCAATATATCACACCGATACCGCCAGGTATGATTCTCCTGTTTGAGATGACAATGCTTTTTGCCCTGCTTGCCACCTTTTTGGGTGTGTTCCTGGATAGTTACTTCCCGAATTACCGCCCGATGGAATACGTGGCAGAGGTCAGCGATGGAAAGATCGCCGTCTTCTTCAAGGTGCCCGAAGGCGATCAGAAAAAATTCACCGACGCCATCGGCAAACTGGGCGCTGAATCGGTCAAGCGGGCGGAGGCTCAACAGTTATGAGATTATTGCGACAACTCTTCTGGGTTTTCCTCACCCTCGGGGTTCTCTTTGGAATATTGATGCTCTTTACATACGACATCATCAAAATCGAGTGGGTCAGCTTTATGGAGATTCAACCCTCTTATCGCCCGATGGAAGACCCGCTTCTTCCTCCCGAACGCTCGATCCCCATCGAGGGAGCGATTGCCATCCCGGGCATGGGCGCGCCTGAAAACCCCACAACCGCAGATGAAGCGTCGCTTACGCGCGGCGCGGAACTTTTCGCCATCCATTGCCAGATGTGTCACGGACAAGCCGGTGGAGGGAATGGTCCCATTGCTCCATTTCTCGTGAACTTCAAACCCGCTAATCTGACATCAGATGTTGCGCAGTCGAAGAGTGATGGCTCGATTTTCCTCACGATCACAAACGGCGTTGACGGACGCATGCCCGCTCTCAACGAGAATCTCACTGTTTCAGAGCGCTGGGATGTGGTCAACTTTATTCGCACACTAAAGAAGGCAGAGTAGGGCAGGAGTTGAGATATGAATGATGTTCGCAAAATGATCTATGGAACTTTGATAGGGTTCCTTGCTGTAGTTGTGGCTTGGATCAGCCTTATCTACATTTCAGGATGTGGATTCACCCTCACCTGTATACAAGCCGCGGCCATCGTGGAACGGACACCCATCCCAACATTGATTCCTGCCGGGCATTCCGATGCTCAGATGGAATCAGGCATTGTTGAGTTCAACAAATGTGAAGTTGCCGCAAGCGATTTGGTTGGCGCGTGGGTGTCAGCAGGCTCCTCCGAATCCGAATCATTCGCCTTCTCTGACGTGAATGGTCAGCCCTGTGAAGGGACATTCGCAGAAGATATTCAGCCTTTGTTTGTTGAGAACAGTCTATGGTACCCGGGCGCGATCGGGTGTGTCTCCTGTCATAACTCTGCCTTGACCGAACGAAGCGCAGGGTTGGATTTGACGACCGTTGACGCCATGCAAATGGGATCAGGTCGTGCAGACGCAAACGCCAAGGGAAGCGACATCTTTGGTGGCGGTAACTGGGAAAAATCTGCGTTGTATAAAGTGCTAGTTACTCAGGGATTTGCCCCGCAAGGGCACTCGGCTGAAAACTCGCCAAATGAATTAATCGTGTTTGCAGGCGAAATCGCTGAAGCACCTGCAACGCCGACACCATAACTTATGAAATAAAAAATCTCCGTAATCGGGAGATTTTTATTTTTAGCGGAGAGGGCGGGATTCGAATATCATCCCTTCAATGAGGACGCGGGAACCTAAAACAAAAACACCCCGAATTTCTCAGGATGTTTTTAGCGGAGAGGGCGGGATTCGAACCCGCGAACCTTTGTGGGTTACACGCTTTCCAAGCGTGCGCGCTAAACCAGACTACGCGACCTCTCCAAGTTTCGAGCCGAAATTATACCAGAAATTAAAAACATGACTCATTGAAGAGTCACGCTTTTGATTTGGATTCCTCCGCCGTACAAATGTCGTTGCGTGTGGCACTGAGGCGCCACTTCGACACGCCCTATCGGGCGGTCAGTGCAAGGCTTGGCGGTCCAATAATTCTTGCCGCTCCGCGAAAAACAAGAATCTCACTCCTAAGCGCCCAAAGAGACTCATCGCAGTGTCGGCAGGGATAGCGGCGAATCCAACGATGTGGAACGGTGGAACAATACCGGCCGCCGATCGAACGCGCGCGTTGTTCGTAAGACCTTATCGTTTTCAAAGCCCGATTTCTACCATGAATTGGTTACTCGACTGTACATCATCCGCTACAATCTCGTCAAATCATCACTTCCAATTTGACCACTACCAAAACAAAAAATCTAACGCATCCGTCACTTGAGCAATTAACGACACAACCCCAACGCACCCAAAAATCAAACCCATGCCGCCGAGAAGCAATGGCGCGAAATACAAATTCATCCATTTTTTGATGCGGGCTTTTTGCGGGTTTTCAGGATCGTACAACACATCAATGGTCTGACCTTCCTTGAACATCGGCGGGTTGCTTGATAAACCATCAACCACTTGAATCACTTGGCCATCAAGAGTTCTGAATTGGTAAACAGGTGAGTATCCGCCGCCGCTGCCACTTGAGGAACTACTTCTGCTATACACCATTTGAATCACTGTGCCTTTTACTTCCTGCGCTTTGCTGATAAAAATTCTGGTGCGAATGAAAAGAAAAACACCAATCGCCGCCAGAAGCCCGCCTACAAGACCAAACACGATCCCTAAAGTTAAATTATCAGACATTGAAACGCTCCTTTTACATCCTTATATTATTCGTTCCCATAACAAAACGCCAACTGGTTTTGTGCCATCCAAGTTAATTGGTGGCGTAGTTAATTGTAAACGATTATCTTTCAATTCAAAATGCCGAATCTGGTCCTTGCCTTGCATATTCGGAAAAATCGAACCTTCCACATGATGAACAATTGTTTGATTTTTTATATCGACATCATACCTGCCAAAATATGAAATACAACCTTTGTAATTCGCTTCCATCTCTTCCATCGTCTCTTTCATTTGATCAGGGATTGTAAACTGCGGGCGGTCAATCCGCATCAACTGAGGAGAATAACGACCAGACGAATCATAGAGGATGGAACCCGCCGCTTCTTCCCCAAACGGATAGATGATTCTGCCGTCTGCGGCTTTAAACTCAAACCGCAGCAATTTCCACGCGCCGACGATGGCAAGAGTTTTTGCGGGCATTGGATTCTGATTGTACCTCTATTCCCTCACGTCATACTTTCATTACCCCCCTCGGGTACAGCGCAAAACTGTCGGGAATATCCTCATGATCATATCGCTGCGAGGCGTTCTTGGTTGTGCCGAAGCAGTCTCCTTATTGCAAAGGGAAGATTGCTTAGCCATACGGGTACGATGTCGTCGGGAGGAGCAAGTGCCCTCCTCGCAACGGCATCAATGTATAAGATGTACGATAGAGAAAAGTTGGATAATTTAGTTATCCAATGCGCCCTGGTTGATCCAGTCAATAATGATTTGCACCTGGGGCGGGGTTAACTTGGGTCCGCGCTTCGGCATTTTCTGTGAAACGACAAGTTCTGCCAGTAAACTGTTATCAGCATCACCCGGAGTGACAACGGACCCGTTATCCGAGCCAATTATGATGTTTGCAAAGGTCGTCAAGTTCAAGCCTTCTTCCAGCCTGTCTCCACCGTGACAGTTTACACACCGGCTTTGCAGGATGGGAAGGATATCATTCGAATAACTGACTGTGGTGGTTTGACCAGATGATTCGGTAGGCGTCACGGCTAGGGTGACAACCACAGTATCGGTGGGGAGGGGCGCGTCGGTGTCAGTGGGAACAGGCGCTTCCGTTGGCGCGGCAGGCTCATCCTGAGTTTGATCGAAGGGCTCCTCGGTCGAGGGAGAGGCGGGCGCATCCGTTGGCTGACTCCCGCAGGCGGATATTAATCCAAGGATCAAAATACAGATAAAGATCTTCGTAATCAAAGCCTTCATTTTTTCGTTTACTCCTAGAAACCATATAAGATGACGCCGCCCAGAAATGCAAGCATAAGCGCAATGGCAAAGCTTATGCCGTAACATGCGATGTATAAAATGCGATTTGGCTTTTGGAACATTTCGGGGTTGCGATAGCGAACGATGCTGAGTCCGGTTGTGAGGAGGAACAGGAGGATCGCCAATATAATCTTTGTATTCGCATTCGGCGCGTCGCCAACGTAGTTTTTGATATTATCCAAATAACCTGTGATGCCTGCGAAAACGGTGCTGATTGCCGCAAGCACAATGTTTGCAAATGCGGCTTGCTCGAAAAATGAGTTCCTCCTCCAATACGCAAGCAGGATGAAGAGGAATGCCGCGCCGGTGAGGGCGATGGGGAAGTGTACGAACATGGGATGGGTGGGGTGCAGTTCTGTGATGGCGCGGATGATTCGATTGATAAATTCCATACATCTCTCCTTTGAAAGATTGGTTTAGTACTTATCCTAAAATATAAACATCGCCTTGGTCATGTCGTTGCGAGCTGCCGCTCCTGCTCTTTGGCGGCGAAGCAATCTCCTTTCGAGGCGAAACACCTCATAAAACAGGAGATTGTGTTGCCATGGCGCCACGGCGACGCTTCGGGCTAACGCCCTCGCAACGACATTTGTGCGGTACAGAAAATTTATTTATGAGTCAGATGGAATAATGATATGGATTTTTACGAAATTTTGGCTAAGAAATTACTCATTTTGCTGTGCAGTTTTCTCGACAAGTCCCCAAAATAAACACAGGTCTTGCATCGTGCAAGACCTGTGAACTTTATTCCTAATTTTTTCCTGCGGTAGGTGGCGCTTCGCGCGGCGCGACCATCCCCCAGCGGGATGCGCCGAGGTAGAGGATATCCAGCAATAAATCTTCGTAGCGGATGCCTTCGGCTTTGGCTTGCAGGCAGAGGTCGCTGTAATCGGGAGTCAGACCGGGCAGAGTGTTGATCTCAAGTAATCGAGGGTTGCCTTCATCGTCAAGACGAATGTCTGTACGCGAGATGTCCAAAGCAAACAATAGTTGATGTGCGCGTAAGGCAAAATATCTTAGTTTCTTTTCGAGTTCGGGTTCGATCTCAGCCGGGCAGAAGTAACCCGGCGCGCCATCTTCACCGACCTCTTTTGATTTGGACGCGTTGCTATACACCCTGGGTGTGACGGAGCGCGTCATATCCAGTTCGAGGATGGGGAAGCGGTGGAAGCCGTCCTTTTCGTACCACTCGGGATGACGCGAGTACAGTTTTGCGTCGGCGCGACCCATGACTCCAATGGTGAATTCACGCCCGGGTAAAAACACTTCGACCAGAGCCGGTTGTTGGTATGTGTTGATGATATAAGAGGCGCGTTCGCGTAGTTCTTTGTCGTTCTTGACGATTGCCTTCATGTCCACGCCCATGCCGGTGCCTTCGCGCGCGGGTTTGACGAAGAGCGGGTATTTTAATTCGGGGCGGAGCGCTTCATCGCCCACGACAAATTCCTGAAACGGCGCAACTGGCAGGCGGCGGTCGCGCCAGATTCGTTTGGTGAGGGTCTTATCGAGGGAGATTCCGTTTGTGAGGACGCGCGAGCCGGTGTAGGGAATCCCCATCATTTCGAGCAATGCCGGCACTTGCGCCTCACGCGCGTCGCCGCCGAGTCCTTCGGCGATATTGAAGCAAATATCCGGCTGGGCGTCGCGGAGTGCGAAGGGGAGGTCCCTGTCAGCCTGGATAAAAACAGTTTTGTGGCCATCAGTTTCGAGCGCGGCGCGAATCGCGTCTATCGTCTCGATATGATCGAAATCGGAAAAAGCATCCGGTGGGACTCCTTCCGGTTTAGGATGCGTGTCATCTTTAATATTTGCGAGAACGGCGATTTTCCAATATCTTTTCATGGGCGCGATCAGGAGGCGGTCTCCTCTCCTTTGCTTTTTAAAAATTTTTTCAGTCCAATGATAGCGCAATGTGAGCAGATGACAAGGGTAAAAACATTCCTGCTAGACAATGCAAAGTCTTTCAGGTATGATACATTTCGTTATAGAAATTCACAGATACGGGAAAGAGAAAATTTCTGATGGCAATGTTTTCAAAAGACCTGGGCATTGACCTGGGTACGATGTTCACCCGAATTGCGGATACAACTCGAGTTCTCGTGGAAGAACCGACTATTGTGGCGATTGAAGCCGACGAACAAAAGATGGTGGCGGTTGGCAAGGAAGCGTTGGATATGTACGGGCGTGTGCCGGAAAGTATCGAGGTGGCGCGCCCGCTGAAAAACGGGGTGATCGCAGATTACGAAATCACGGAGACTCTTTTATCCTATTTGCTTCAACGCGTCAGCGGATCCATGCGCATCTTTCGACCACGCGTCATGATCTCGGTCCCATACGGGGTGACAAGCGTGGAGCGCCGCGCGGTTCACGAAGCCGTGCTGGAGGCGGGCAGCCGCGAAGCATTTTTGATCCAGCAACCGCTCGCCGCGGCGATTGGCGTTGACCTGCCGATTGGTTCGCCCTCCGGCAACATGGTGATCTGCCTCGGCGGCGGATGTATGGAGGCGGCGGTGATGGCGATGTATGGGATCGTCTCTGCTGAGACGTTGCGCTCGGGCGGCATGGATTTGGATGATGCGATTGTGAATTACGTCCGCAGGAAGTATGGGGTTGTGATCGGTCAGGTGACTGCGGAGCAATTGAAAGTGAGAATCGGAGCCGCGGTTCCGCAGGATACTGAGAACAGCATGGAAGTGCAGGGGCAGGATCAGGTGACGGGTTTGCCGCGTCCGGTCACGTTGACAACAGGCGAGATCGTCGAAGCCTTGCAGGATCCGCTCAAGGCTGTGATCGAAACGGGTCGCCGTGTGCTGGAGAAGACTCCACCCGAATTGGTTGCAGACATCATTGATCGCGGTGTGGCGTTATGCGGCGGCGGCGCGTTGTTACGCGGCGTGGATAAGTTGCTGACGAAGTCATTGGGCATTCCCGCATACCTTGTGGATACTCCGCTTACTTGTGTGGTCGAAGGCGCGGTGAAGGCGCTGCCCATGTACAATATTTTGCGGCGCAGTCTGCCGCAGGTGTAAAAACAATAACGGTCACGCACATGCGTGACCGTTTTGCTTAATCAGATTCTATAGCCCCGTTTCACCATTTATGAGTTATGTTCTTTCTGCTTATCGGAAACTGCCTTTCGTTGCTACCTGTTTAGCGCCGGAACGTCAATGATCCAAAGCGTCGTACCTAATGTGTCGTCGGGATCGCCGGGATATGATTCAAAGGCAATACTATTCCCATCGGGGGACCAGGACGGAGCGCCGTCATATCCTTCATACTGTGTTATTCGGACGGCGTTGCCTCCAGATACAGAGATGATAAACAAATTGGCGAATTCAATCCCTGACTCATTTGAACTGTAAACAATCCATTGCCCGTCTGGGGAGAAGGAGGCGTCAGTTTTATCGCCTGAGCCACTGGTGACCCTTTGATGATTTGTGCCGTCCGAATTCATAATCCAGATATCCCACTGACCATCGTCAAATCTCTGATAGAGTATTTTATCGCCGACCGGTGACCAGTTAGGCTGGCGGCAATCCTCGCCCGGGTCCGTCAGATTTTGGTATGGCATCATTCCATCCACCCTATAGCTGACAATGATCCCATTATCTTCAACATCCAATTCGTGCGATTCAAAAACCACCCATTGACCATCAGGAGACAGAGAGGGTTCGTATGACACCAAATTTGCGCGGTTGGTAATTCTGACTTCATCCCCAGGACCACTCTCGTCATCAATAAAAAAAATTTCGTCATGCGGCTCACGAGATGACGAAAACACGATTTCCTGGGTGATCGAATTCCAACTGGAACCGGGCAGGTTAATATTTCCACTTCCATCTGAAACAAGGGTTCTTATCTCGGTTGCACCAAGGTCAACTATAAAGAGATCGGCGGGTTCCGTATTATAGCCATTTCTAAACCTTGTAAAAAGGAGCAAACCGCTGTCAGGAGACCAGGCAGGATTTTGCAGACTCCCGTTCACAAGGATGTTCACTTTCCGCGCCCCATCCTCCCTTTGACCTTCAGGAAAGGTTGTCACTGTTGGTATTGTCGCAGTTGCCAGAGTTGGTCGCTCTGTTTGACCCGGAGACATTATTCCACATGCCACCACAGTTAACATTGTGACCAAAAAGCAGCAAGTTACTACAACCGGGATTCTCATAAAGAGTTCAGCTTTCGAGAGGTGGCTAACGGTTTGCGTTAGCGGTTTGCCGCTTTCGCAGAACCTTTATTTTTCACGCGCCTAGCGGCAAATCCGCTGCACGCTTTGTTCGGCGGCGTTTATGCTATACGGCTTCCGCTTCCACGAACTGAGCATTTTTTGTTTTGGTAGTAACTAAATCGCAAATTGGTTTCTTGGAACGCATACGCATATTTCTTTCTCGGCGTTCTTCATGCGCCAACTTCCACGCTTCTTCGGAGAGATAGACAAGGTTTGTATTATGTTTGTCGTGGAGAGATTGCACACTATCCCAAGTCAAACGGCTGTAAGAGATAAATCCTTGCTCATCCCATCGCTTCAAAATTTCTCGGTCATCATCATTTATGCGCTGGCTATTTACCAAGCCGCCATAATCAACAGATACAGATTCGATGTAGAGCAAAAGATTGCGTTCGTCTTTCGACATTTCAGAGAGTAACATTTTTTTCGCTCCTGCTCGGCTGGCAAGGAAGCCGCCGAACTAAGGGTTATACAGCGGCGGTATAACGGCTTATGGATGGTCGCCGCCTAACATTCCAAAAAGCGGATTAGGCGGCGAAAGGTTAATTTGCGTTACAAATAATTTGTCATGCTCTGCAATCGAGCGACAGGTAATACAGTTAATCAATCGGGCAATCGTAGGGTCCCTCCGCGGGGGGATGTGGAGCGTCTCCATCGAGCGCCCAGGCGAAGACAAACGCGAGTCCGTCAATGTCACAATCCGAGAGAACCGGGTTCCCTAAAACGGGCCAGCCGTATCCCATCAAGTCTGTGCTCTCGAGTAAGTTGGTGGTGTGTCCCAGACCGAGTGCATGTCCTACTTCGTGGAGGGTGACCCATCCCAGATATTCGGGGCTAGAGGGCGGAAGGTCACTGCTCGCTGGGAGATCAGAGCGGACAAGGATATTAGGGCATCTGTGATCGCCACATACTGCATACCCCTCAAAGGAAACACCTCCAGCTCTTAGAACGTAATGGAGGACAATATCTGCCTTTTGTGGATTTTTCGCTGTGCTTGTGATGTTGGTCAAAGTGATTTGCCCATCGAAGCAGTCAACGAGAGTTTTACTCCAGGTGGCGATGGCCGCGTTGATGGCGTTCCGTTGCGCCGCCTTGGCTTTCGGATGCGCCTGAACTGCAACGGTGATGTTTGTATGATCCCACCAGTAGCCCGGGTAATAGTTGCTGAGAATTTCGAGCGCGTCCGCATTCGACTCTGGCAACGTACAGCTCACGTGATTGCGTGCGGGCGCCCCGTTTGAGCCTGCTTGTGCTGACATTGGAATGAGCAGTGAGATGAGAACAACGATGACAACGAGTGATCTTTGGGTTTTCATGGCTTACTCCTTTTATGTTTCACTCAGAGAGTGTTTCTTAAGTAGTCGGGTAAGATTGGCGAATGACCAAATTCAGCCAAACCTACTCGACTGACCTCAAGTATACCGAATGGATGCTGATTGTGGATTTCTTTCCAAGCCATCACAT
>Ga0247727_10004234_pt1 | contig 30644 bp, 29 predicted proteins | sample WisWelCaveWW1625_FD_202498 | JGI IMG/M metagenome (GOLD analysis project Ga0247727, IMG submission 202498) | Biofilm microbial communities from Wishing Well Cave, Virginia, United States - WW16-25 | ecosystem: Environmental > Aquatic > Deep subsurface > Groundwater > Cave microbial mat | place... | reverse complement strand
GCGGCGTCACCACAGCGGCGTAGACACCGGCGAGAGGGTGAGAGGTCACAATTGCCTCCTGGAAGGAACCACAGATTTCACGGATTACACAGATTATAAAAAATGAAATCTGTGGAAATCTGTGTAATCTGTGGTTGGTTTTTATCGGGGCCGTAAACGTTGCAGGGCTTCAGCAGCTCTTTCCAACAACTCCATTGTCTTGCAAAACGCAAATCGGACGTAGCGCCTGCCGAGCGCCTTGTTCTGCTCCGAATAAAAGGCCGAGGGCGGAATGGCCGCCACCCCGACGTTCGCGGCCAGGTGTTTGCAAAACTCAACATCGTCGTCGAATCCGAGCGGTTCGATGCCGGCCATGATAAAGAAGCCGCCGTTTGGCGTCAATATCTCTAACCCCGTCTCGCGCAAAACGTTTCCCAGAAAGTCGCGCTTGCGTTGATAGGCGGCGGCGAGCATCTGGTAATACGAGTCGTCGAGCGCGAGAGCGCGGGCCGCGCCGAATTGCATCGGCGTGGCCGAACAGTCGAGCACGAACTGGTGCGCGAGGCGGACGGCGTTCGTCAGGTCGGGCGGGGCGATGACCCAGCCAACGCGCCAGCCGGTGAAGCTGAAGGTCTTGCTCATACTGCTGACAGTGATCGTGCGCCCGGCCATGCCCGGCAACTGCGCCAGCCGCTCGTGCTTCTGCCCGTCGTAGACAAGATGCTCGTACACTTCGTCGGTGACGGCGATGACGTTCCACTTTTGGCACAGGGCGGCAATCGTCTCCAGTTCGGCGCGCGAGAAGACTTTGCCGGTCGGGTTGTGCGGCGTGTTGACGAGGATGGCGCGGGTGCGGTTGTTGAAGGCGGCGGCAAGTTCGTCGGGGTCGAACGTCCACGCGCTCTCTGCCTCTTGCGCTCCAGCATCCTGAGCGGAGGCGTAGCGAAGCGAAGCCGTAGTCGAACGCTTCGCGTGCGTGCCCTTCGACTTCCACTTCGGCTTCGTTTGCACTCCGCTCAGTGTCCGCTCAGGGTACGAAGGAAGAAGCGGCACAAAGCGTGGCACGCCGCCAGCCATAATCACGTTCGGCGCATACACTTCGTAGTAAGGCTCAAGGAGGATAACTTCGTCGCCCGGATTGATCAGCCCGTCGGCGATGGAATGCAGGGCTTCCGCCGCCCCGTTCGTCACCGTCACTTCGGACTCGGGGTCAACCGCCTGCCCGTAAAACCGCCTGGTGTGCTCGGCCACCGCCTGCCGCAGTTCGCGGACGCCGTGCGAGAGCGCGTATTGATTCTTGCCAGCCATCATCGCCTCCCAGACAGCGGCCTTGGCCTCGGCCGGGCCGTCGGTGTCGGGGAAGCCGCTGGAGAGGTCAATGGCCTGATGCTGGACGGCAAGCTGGGTGATTTCGGTGAAGACGGAAGTGCCGAAGCTGGCGACGCGGTGGGCGGGGAGGAAGGGCATGGGGGTCACTGTTCACGTTCACCCAGCAAGGCGCGGGCCGCATTCAAATCGGAACGGGCGTAGGCCAGCCAGCGTTTGGCTTCAGGTGCGTTCATAAACCACCTTGCCTTCCTGCAGGGCCGGGCGGAGCACTTGCCCGATCACGGCCCCGCGCGCGGCAATTTCCTCAGGTGTGGTGACGACCACGTCTTTGCTCAGCGGCAGGCCGTTGAGGGCGCGCAGAATTTCAACCGTGGCCTGGCGCTTGTTCTCCACCTGCGGCAACACTACCAGCAAATCCAGATCGCTATCCGCCCGCGCTTCGCCCCGCGCCCACGAGCCGAACAGGATGATACGCAGGGGGTTGAACCCGCGCACGATACGCTCGACGGCGTCAGGCAAGCATGGGGGTTGCGAAGCAAGTTGCACAACCACAGTATAGAGCCAACTCCACCACGAGGCAACTGCTTTATGCTACACTTTCGCCACCTCACTCTTGGAGCATTCCGTGGCTTCTTCCCAACCTCTCCTCATTGACGGCCATTCGCTCACCATCGAAGACGTCGTGGCCGTTGCCCGCCAACACCGCCAGGTTGAGCTTGCCCCATCGGCCCGCGAGCGTATGCAGGCCAGTCGCGCCTACGTCGAGTCCCTGCTCACGCCGGATGCGCCGCCCGTCTACGGCATCAACACTGGCTTCGGCGCCTTCGCCGATCGCAAGGTCTCGCCCGCCGACTCGGCCCAACTCTCGCGCAACCTCGTGATCAGCCACGCTGTCGGCACAGGCCAGCCGTTCGCCGAAGACGTTGCCCGCGCCGCCATGCTCATCCGCGCCAACACGCTCGCCATCGGCCACTCCGGCGCGCGGCCGGTGCTCGTCGAAACCCTGCTCGCCATGCTCAACACCGGCGTGCATCCCATCGTGCCTCAGCAAGGCTCGCTCGGCTCGTCGGGCGACCTTGCGCCGCTCTGCCATCTCGCCCTGATTTTCATGGAAGGCGTGGACGCGGACGCGGGCGAAGCGATTTACCGTGGACAGCGCCTGAGCGGAAAAGAGGCGATGGATGTCGCCGGACTCAAACGCCTGACTCTCGAAGCAAAGGAAGGATTGGCGATCAGCAATGGGGCCACGTTTTCTGCGGCGGTTGCCGCCCTGGCCGTCTCTGACGGGGAGACTCTAATCACTCATTCCCAGATCGCCACCGCGTTCGCCCTCGAAGCTCTACTCGGCGTGTCAAGCGCCTTTGACGAGCGCCTGCACTCTGCGCGTAGGCAATCCGGTCAATCCGCTGTCGCCGCCAACTTACGAAGGCTGATCGAAGGAAGCACCTTCATCAATTCATCGGGCCGGGTGCAAGACTCGTACTCGCTTCGCTGTGCGCCGCAGATCATCGGCCCGGCGCTCGACACTCTGGCCTTCGTGCATGGCTGGATCCAAAACGAGATCAACGCCGCCACCGACAACCCGCTCCTGTTTCGTGATCCGGATGACTCGTTCAAAGCGATCTCCGGCGGCAACTTTCATGGTGAAGTGATCGGGCTGGGCATGGATTACCTGGGCATTGCCATAGCCGAGATCGGGGCGCTGGTCGAACAACAGATCAGCCGCCTCATCAACGACAAGCTTTCCTTTGGCCTGCCGCCGATGCTGGTCGGCAGTCCCGAAGCCGCCGGCCTCAACTCCGGCCTGATGATGCCGCACTACACCGCCGTCTCGCTGGCGCTGGAGAATCAAACGCTGGCCCACCCGGACAGCGTTCATTCTCTGCCAACGTCGGCAGGGCAGGAGGATCACAACGCCAATGCGCTCACAGCGGCCCGGCACGCGAGTCAAATTATTGCCAACGTGACTCACATACTGGCCGTTCACTTTTTCACTTCGGCTCAGGCCATCGATCTCAGGTCGAAGGCCATGCCAGAGAGAAAACTTTCCCCGGCAGTGGCGGCGGCCCACGCCCGAATCCGGCGTGACGTGCCGTTTGTCGAACGGGATCGCTTTTATAAATCAGACATCGAGCGCGCGCGAGCGCTGATCCAAAACGGCGAGATTGCGCGCGCTGTTGGGATTGAATTTCAGGAGAGGATATGAGCGAACGAGTTGGCTTCATCGGTTTGGGCATCATGGGCCGGAGCATGGCCCGCAATTTGTTGAAAGCCGGATTTGCAGTGCGCGTTTGGAACCGCACCGCTAGCCGGATGGACGAGTTGACCGCCGAGGGCGCAAGCAAGGCGGTCTCCCCGGCAGACCTGGCGGCGCAGTGCGACATCATCATCACCTGCATCAGCGACACGCCGGACGTGGAAGCCGTCATCCTTGGCGAGCGCGGCGTTATTCACGGCGTTCAACCTGGCGCCCTGGTGATTGACATGAGCACCATCAGCCCGCACGCCACGCGCGCCATCGCCGATAAGTTGAAGGCCAAAGGCGCACACATGCTCGACGCGCCAGTGAGCGGCGGCAGTGAGGGCGCGGCGCGCGGCGCACTCAGCATCATGGTCGGCGGCGAGGCCGGGCAGGTGGCGCGAGCCATGCCGGTCTTTCAGGCGATGGGCAAAACGATTACCCACGTCGGCGATGGCGGCGCGGGGCAGATGGTGAAGCTGGTCAATCAGATTTTGGTGGTGGGCAACGCGTTAGCGATGAGCGAGGCGCTGTTGTTCGCGCAGGCGGGCGGCCTCGATTTGCAAAAGACGCTCGACGCGGTGGCGGGCGGTGCGGCGGGGAGTTGGATGCTGAGCAATCGTGGCCCGCAAATTCTCAAGCGCGACTGGCGGCCCGGCTTCACGATTGACCTTCAACAAAAAGATGTGCGCCTGGTGTTGGCAACCGCCGATCAACTGGGTGTGCCAGTTCTGGCCTCCAGCCTGGTCTTCAACCTTTACCGGACTCTGCAAGCCGATGGTTTGGGCGCGGAAGGCAACCATGCGCTGATCAAGGCGCTGGAAAAATTATCGGGGATTGAAGTGAAGGTATAGAGGAGAAAATGAAAATCTTCGTCACTGGCGGGAGCGGTTTCATCGGCAGTCATCTTGTGCCGAAGTTGATTGAACGTGGACACTCGGTCACCTGCATAGTTCGTGATCCGGCCAAAGCTGGTAAGCTGGCACAGACTGGCGCAACGTTGGCCCAGGGTGATGTGACTGAGCGCGACTCCCTGCGCGAACCGATGCGCGGCTCGGATGTTGTGTTTCATCTTGCAGGTTGGTATGCGTTTGGCAATCTCGACAAAGCCAAAATGCAGGCCGTCAACGTAGACGGCGCGCGCAACACGCTTGAGGCCGCCGTCGAGTTAGACGTGCCGAAGATCATTCACACCAGCACCGTCGGCGTGTTCGGCAATACGCGCGGCAAGATCGTGGACGAGACCTATCGAGTCGAGAAAGACGCGATGGGATCGGAATACGAGCGCACCAAGTGGGCGGCTCACTATGAGGTGGCGGTTCCTCTGCAAAAGACGGGCGCGCCTGTCATCATCGTCCAACCAGGCGGCGTGACCGGCCCGGGCGATACTGGCCCGCACACTTCCGCTTACGATTTTTATTTGCAGAAGACCACGGTCATGTTTGGTGAAGCTTCCGGCCTCACCTGGGCGCACGTGGACGACATCGCCGACGGTCATATCCTGGCGATGGAGAAGGGCCGGGTTGGCGAGTCGTACATTATCGCCGGGCCGTCGCTGACTTATCGGCAAGCAATGGAAATGTGGGAGAAGATCGCCGGCCTCCCCGCGCCGAGGCTGTGGGCGCCGGGGTGGGTGGCCGGTGGTTTGTCGGCGGCGCTGGGCCTGTTTGAGAGACTTGGGCTGTCACTCCCTCTATCTTCCGAGTCACTTGGCTCGTTGAATGATTACACCTTCTACGGCAGTGCTGAGAAAGCTAAACGCGAACTGGGCTGGCAACCACGACCGATCGAGTCTACTTTCAAAGAAGTGTTGGAATACGAAATGGCAAAGCGAAAATGACTTTTCAGCCATATCAGATTATTTCGACCCACTCTATCAAATTGAGCAATGAGTACTGTACTGTATACGAATGTGACATTTGTCTATTCCCTTGCCATGCGATTTGGTGTAGCGTGTTGGACAATGAATCGCGGCTGAGGGTTTTGATCCGTGCGCCCGTCAGCTTCCGAGGGGCGACTCACTGGAAGTGATTATGGGCACCAGGGCCACGGGGAATCCAATAGTGCAACCGGCTACCGCTTAGGTAGCCGGTTTTCTTTATTAACCCAATTCATATCTTCAAAGTTCAGATCAGGGTCCTCTCACGGGACAACACGGCGATCTTTGAGATTAGTACGAGGAGGTACTGATTATCGAAGAATCGCGCCCTCATCTCATTCAACCAATCTTACTGGATCGCTTTACCCTAAATTGAGGAGGATCAACCATGGGAGTCCAAAATCGTATCCATAAACTTTTCTATGTGCTTTTTGCAACCATGCTGGTTGCCGTGCTGGCGTTGGCCGGGCCGCTGCCTCGCGCCTCGGCGGCGACCCCCATATACGTGCGTCCCGGCGGCGATGATACGCTCTGCAACGGCACAGTTGATGTTGACTACAGCCCTGGCGATGCCCCCAATTGCGCCGTCAAGACCATTCAGAAAGGCGTGGACTTGGCGGAGCCCAGTGGCACGGTCAACGTGGCGGCGGGAACGTATAACGAGCGCATTACGATTGGGAAATCCGTGAGTCTGCGCGGAGCGCAGTTCGGCGTGGATCCTACCGCGCCCGGGGCCAGAACTACGTCCGCCGCAGAGTCGATCATCACCGAAGCCGGACTGTCTACTCCCAACCCCGATGTCCTGATCGAAATCCCGAACGGAGTCGTCAACGTGACAGTGGACGGTTTCACGCTGAACGGTGACCAGACCAACACCACCGCCGACACGTCGGTCTTGCGAATCTGGGACGACAACATCACCGTCAGAAACAACATCATTGACGGATTCTACGGCGTGATCTACAAGGGCAACAACACGCTGCTGGTTGATCAGAACCGCATCACCGTCAACAAGGCCGGTGTCGTGGTGCAACCCAACCCGGCCAGTGATGTGACCGTCTCCGACAACACCATTGCGCTGGGCACAAGCCCGCAATCCGATCCGTCCAGCATTTACTTGGCTGCCTGCACCAATTGCACCGTCTCCGGCAACACCGCTTCCGGCTTCGTTGGCCGGGCATTGCAGGCGAGCGGCGTCAGCCGACTGACCGTCTCTGGCAACACGTTTACGGGAAACCGCGACGGCATCTCGATCTTTGGAGTTTCTACCTTCATCACGATCACCGACAACGACTTGAGCAACTCGGGCCGCTACGGCATTAACATCAAAGGCCAGGACATTACCATCAACGGCAACCGGATCGCTAACAACGGCGACGTCGGGATCAATGTGGACAAACACTTGATTGACACTCAGCGTGTCACCATCGCCAATAACGACCTCAGCGGCAACACGACCCTGGGGGTCAAAGTCAATACGATCATGGTGTCGGAGACCATCAATGCCTCCGGCAACTGGTGGGGCGACGATACCCCGGCGGGCGTGGCCGCCGAAGTCAGCGCCAACGTGGACTACACTCCCTGGCTCGACGTGGGCGCTGATGCCTCCACCGATCCTGGCTTCCAGGGCGACTTCTCCACCCTCAACGTGGACGACGACAGCCCGCAGACCGGTAGCGTTGGACGAATTCAGGAGGGCGTTGATCTGGTCACTGCCAGCACGGTGCATGTTGTCGCCGGAATTTACGTTGAGCAGGTGGTGATCACCGACTCGCTCACTATCTATGGCGATGGAGCCGTCTCAACATTTATCCAAGCGCCATCCACAATTCCTGCCGCTTCAAACCCCGACTCGACCATCGTCAAGATCGCGGGAGCAGGCGTCAGCGTGGACTTTAGCGGTTTCACGGTGGCAGGCCCGGGTCCGAGTGGATGCGGGAGCATCGGCAGTGGAATCTTTGTGCGCGACGATGCCTATGCCAATATCCATGATAACGAGATTCTCTATATTCGCGACAACCCATTCAGTGGTTGCCAGAACGGTGTTGCGATTTTAGTCGGGCGCGCTGCGTTTAGCACAAGCGGCTCAGTTGAGATTAGCAACAATGTCATTTCAGGATACCAGAAGAATGGCATTACCGTCAGCAATACTGGCTCGTCTGCCACCGTGACGAATAACACTGTCACTGGCGCGGGCGCGACGACAACCATCGCCCAAAACGGCATCCAGGTCAGCGGCGGTGCAACCGCCAACATCACCGGCAACACCGTCAACGGCCACTCGTACACGCCGTTCAGCTACGTCTCAACCGGCATGTTGCTCTACGGCGCTGGCCCGACGAACACCAGCGGCAACACCGTCAGCGAGAATCAGGTGGGCATCTATGTAATCGACACCCCCGGTTCACACGACGGCAACACTGTGAGCGCCTCCAGCGCGGGCACCGGCTCGCCGGGCTTCTGGGGCATTGTGGTGGATGCGCCGCCGCCGGCCCATCAGCCGGACCCCCTCGACGACGGAATGGACTCGACGGCTCTGGCTCTGCCGTCGTTGAACTCCGTCCAGGCCTTAGCCAACCCCGTTCAAGTCGTCACGGTGACGAACAACGCCCTGACCGGCGACGGCACGGCGGCGGGCATCGGCCTCGAAGCCGACTCCGGCTTTGGCTCGTTCGATATTGACCTGACGGCGACCAACAACTACATCCAGAACTGGGGCATTGGCGTCGAAATCTTTGAATGTGGAGCGCCTTATACCTGCACCGGAACCACGTTCGCCAACCTGAAAGTGAATCTCAACAGCATCACCGGCAACCTGACCGGCTACGATCACTACAACGCCAGCTTCACCGCCGACGGCGAGAAGAACTGGTGGGACAGCCCCACCGGCCCAACCCACGCCGGCAACCCCGGCGGCACTGGCGACAGCGCCAGTGACGACGTGGATTTCACTCCCTGGTTATGTGTCGGCACAGATACATCCACAGATCCCGGCTTCCAACCCAATGTGGGTACGCTCTGTCCTTATCAGTTCACCGGTTTCTTCCAGCCGATTGACATGAACGCAGTCAACATCGCAAAGGCAGGACAGGCCATCCCAGTCAAATGGAAATTGACCGACGCTAACGGCGTGCCAATCAGCGACCCGTCCAGTTTCGTTGGACTATACTCTTACAGTGTCAGTTGTACAGACTTCAACGGCGCGCCACCTGATGCAATTGAAACCTATTCAGGCTCATCCGGCCTCCAGTATCTCGGTGACGGCTACTGGCAATTCAACTGGAAGACTCCCAAGACCTACGCCAACACCTGCCGTACCATGTACGTGCAGTTCCAGGGCGGCTTCAAGTCGCCGGAGGTGGATTTCAAATTCAAGCCATAAGCCGTTCCTGAAACGTCCGATAAACCAACCAGCCCGGAGTCTCTCCGGGCTGGTCTTTTATACTCTATCTTCATCTCCAAATATGCCCATACAAATGTTCGCCCGTGATCAACTCACCTCGCGCGAAGCGGCCAAGATTGGGCGAAGAAATATTTTGATATTGACCTTTTGATCAAACCCGACTAATATGGTCGAAACATACCAAATGTTAGGTTTTAGGAGGAGAACCTGTATGGCGAAACCTGCTTTGGTGGGCGGCGATCCCGGTTGCGGCCACGAAGTATCCTGCGCTTACCAAACTCACTATTGCACTTACATTCGCGTTCCACGCTTGCTATCTCTACAATGCCCTCAATCGCCTGACGACCTTCTGCTGATTACCGCTCATCAATGGTACGAACTCTGGTTCAAAGTCCTTCTCGCCGATTTAGAGGCCATCCTTGCCGACGACGGCGCAACCTACGAGCCGGTCAAACTTCTGCGGCGCGGCATCGAACTATTCAAGTTATTGGATCATCATACCGACCTGGCTGAAACGGTCATCGTGCGCGAACTGGGACTGGCGCAAGCCGTCCGCCTCCCACATGGTCGCCGCCTCCCCGTTTCCGACCAGTTTTCTAAAATTGCGGCCTTGTCCCGTCGAGTGCCACGCCAGCTTGAATCAGCATCAGAGTATCTCACCCGCCTCAAAGCCTTCCGCGCCCGCTATCAAAAGTTCGTCAACGCTACCCTGATCCCGAAACAATCGAAAGCGTCCACTTACGCCGCGTGGCTGAAACTGCCCGAACTGCTCAACTTGCAAAACGGGGTGAAGGCCGATTGGACAGAAGCCGGCGAACAGCCAACGGCGCTCAAGGAACCGGAACACATCAGTGCGGACGAAAACATGTTCATCATCGTCCACCAGTGCTTTGAAATCTGGTTCAAGGCGGTCCTCGACCATATTGATCGCGCCATCCTGCTCATCATGCGCGGCGACATTGCCCCGGCCACCCGCCTCTTGCGGCGCGTACTGCTGGTGCAACGCCTGCTGGTTCAACAGATTCAAATTCCGGCCACCATGTTGTCGCTCGACTTCCTTCGTTTCCGCGCCCAAAAGCTGGAGCGCGACGGCAAAGTGTTCGTCACCGGCCTCTCGCCCGCCAGCGGCACCGAGAGCTACCAATTCCGTGAAATTGAAATTGTGTGCGGCTTGCGCGACGACCCCGTGTTCCGCAAGTATCTGAACGGCAACGAAACCCTGCCTATCCGCCTGCTCACCCCGCGCCAGGCTGAGCGTCTCAATCAGCCGACATTGCTCGACGCTCTGCGCCACGCCGTGCATGGACGCGGCCTCAGTTGTTTTGACGACCTCTTCACCGTCGCCAATGCGCCCAACCCTCACGCCGACCTGGCCGACCTGGCCGACACCCTGCTTGAGTTCGACGAATTCTTCCGCTTCTGGCGGCTGGGCCACGTGAGCATGGTGGAAAAAATGATTGGCGCCAAGTCAGGTACGGGCTTTTTAGGCCCGGAATACTTGATGGAGACGGCGGGCATCAAGATTCAGGAGAAGAATCGCGTCTTTGAAGAGCGTCAGGTGAGGCCGCGTTTCTTTGAGGAGCTATGGGCAGTGAGGACGAGGATGAGCATGTGAGTGTGGGAGTAAGGGGGTGTGGGAGTTTGGGGGGCACGCAAGTGTAAAGGAGATCAAAATGGCGTTCGTTCAACATCATCGCGACCTTCGTGTTTTTCAGTTAGGGTTCGATACTTCAATGAAGATATTTGAGGCTTCGAAGAGTTGGCCACAGGAAGAGAGGTATTCATTGACAGATCAAGCGCGACGCTCGTCTCGATCTGTGTGCGCTAATATTGCTGAGGCATGGCGCAAACGCCGTTATGTCGCTCAGTTTGTGAGCAAACTCAGCGATGCTGATGCCGAAGCGGCTGAAACCCAAGTCTGGCTGGATTTTGCGTTGGCTTGCGGTTACATCAACAATGCTTTGCATACCGAGCTATATCAGGTTTATGAGCAGATCGCCGGCGGCCTCGTAAAGATGATGTCCGATCCCGACCCCTGGTGCGGTCCATCTGCTTTGCGCGAAGAGCCAGCCCCATATGTGACCAACTCCGACGAATCGAATCTGACCGCAGAATGAATCCCCCGCACCCCCATACTCCCACACTCCCATACTCCCTTGAGTACGCCCGCGAGCTAGACCGGCAAGACCCTCTCGCCCACTTCCGCGACGAGTTTGTTATTGATGATCCTGATTTGATTTATCTCGACGGCAATTCGCTTGGCCGCCTACCCAGGCGCACCGCGGCTCGCCTGCGTGAAGTCGTGGAGGGCGAATGGGGCAAGCGCCTTATCCGGGGATGGGGCGAGGGCTGGTTCACCGCCTCCCAGCGCGTCGGCGGCAAAATTGCCCGCCTCCTCGGCGCCCGGGCCGATGAGGTCATTGTCGCCGACTCGACCTCGGTCAACTTTTTTAAGCTGGTCATGGCCGCGCTGGCGGCCAAACCGGATCGGCGCAAGGTGGTGACCGACGACCTCAACTTCCCGTCGGACCTGTATCTTTTGCAGGGCGCGCTCAGGTTGGCCGGGGCAGATTACCGGCTGGAGCGGGTGCATTCGGAGGACGGGCTGACTGTTTCGGGCGAGGCGCTGGCGGCAACGGTTGACGGCGGCACAGCGCTGGTGACCCTCACTCACACTGCGTTCAAGAGCGGCTATGTTTACGACCTGGGCGCAATCACCGAGATGGCGCACCGGGCGGGCGCGTGGATGCTGTGGGATTTGAGTCACTCGGCGGGCGCGATGCCCTTGAAGCTCAACGAAGCCAACGTAGACCTGGCCGTCGGTTGCACTTACAAGTATCTCAACGGCGGCCCCGGCGCTCCAGCTTTCCTGTATGTTCGAAAAGATTTGCAGGAGAAGCTGCTCAACCCAATCTGGGGCTGGTTCGGGCAGAAGGCGCAGTTCGACATGAAGCTGGACTACGAGCCGGGGCCGGGCATTCAGCGTTTTCTTGCGGGGACGCCGACGATGCTCTCGCTGGCGGCTGTGGAGCCGGGCGTGGACTTATTACTGGAAGCGGGCATGGATCGCTTGCGGGCCAAGTCTGTTCGGCAAACGGAGTATTTGATTGCGTTGTGGCAAGCCCTGCTTCAGCCCTTAGGCGTCACCCTCAACTCGCCGCGCGACTCGAACCGGCGCGGCTCGCACGTCTCGCTCGGCCACCCCGAAGGCCTGCGCATTGACCGCGCCCTCATCGAAGACATGAACGTCATCCCCGATTTCCGTTATCCCGACAACATCCGCCTCGGCGTCGCGCCGCTCTACACGTCGTTCGCCGACCTCCACGAAGCCGTGATGCGTTTGCGCCGGGTGATCGTCGAGCGGCTGTACGAGAAGTATCCGACTGAGCGGCCGGAAGTGACGTGAGCGAATGCCTCGCCTTCTTTTCACCCCTCTCACCATCAACCGCCTTACCCTGCCGAACCGCATTCTGGTCACGGCCATGGTCACGCGGCTCTCTGGTGAGGATGGCCTTGTCAATCGGGACATCATTGACCGCTACGCGCGCTTTGCCAAAGGCGAGGCCGGGTTGGTCGTCGTCGAGGCCACTGCCGTCCATCAATCAAAAAGCGGGCCGCTTTTGCGGCTGTGTGACGATGAATTCATCCCCGGCCACCGCGAACTGCTCAAGCACATGCGCAACGCCGGGCCGTCGAAAGTCGCCCTGCAAATCATCCACTTCCTGAAGATTGCCCGTTCCGGCTGGCGGCAGACAGTGGACACGCTCTCGCGTGACGAGCTTAAGTTCATCGTGGACGCTTACGGGGAGGCCGCCGCCCGCGCCCGCGAGGCCGGGTACGACGCCGTCGAACTGCACATGGCTCACGCTTACACGCTCTCGTCGTGCCTCTCGGCCAAAAACAAGCGGCGCGACGAGTACGGCGGGCGCAGTCTCGAGGCGCGAATGCGCTTGCCTTCCGAAGCGCTGGTGCGGGTGCGTGAAAAGGCCGGCGCGGACTTTCCGGTTGGCATTCGCTTCGACGGCGAAGAGTGCATCAAAGGCGGCTATGGGTTGGCCGACTCGAAATACATGGCCTTGCGCTTCGCCCAACTCGGCGCAGACTATCTCAGCATCTCGGCCGGCGGCAAATTTGAAGACGCTGTCCACAAAGAGGGCGAGCCGCTTTATCCTTACACCGGCTACTCTGGCGACCGCACCATGCCGCCTGCGTCGTATCAAGACGGAGCCAACGTGTATCTGGCGGCAGGCCTCAAGAGCTTCATCAATGCGCACGGTTACCACACCCCGGTTGTCACCACCGGCAAAATTTCCACACCCAAAATGGCCGAGGCGATTCTGGCCAGCGGCCAGGCCGACATCGTCGGTTTTGCCCGCGCTCTGCTGGCCGACCCCGACTGGCCGAAGAAAGCCCGCCTCGGGCGCGAAGACACCATTGTGCGTTGCATTTACGGCAACGTGTGCAAGAATCTGGATGAGAATTTCAAGAAAGTTCGCTGTGGCTCGCTCTGGCCGCGCGAGTATCTTCACGCGCCGGAAGCGCCGGATGATCACGAGCCGCCCTTTTGGCCTGAAGACGGCGCGCTTCTTGCAGTGAAACTCAACGAGAACGGCCAGGTGCGCCTCAACTGGCAGGCGGCGCTCGACCCTCGCGGCGTGTATGGCTACGAAATTTTCCGGGCCGTCAACGGCGGCCCGTTTGTTCACCTGACGTCGTCCATGACGCCCGGCCACGTGGACGAATACGCGCTGGCAGGCAACCGTTACGCTTATTACGTCCGCGCTTATGATTTTGCGGGTAATCGCTCTGGCAGCTCAAACATTACCGCAATCGTGATCGAACCGGGCTTTGCCGTTCCTGAAGATCGCGCGTTGAGGCTCGACGGACAGGTTGAAGCGGAGCAAGGATTCTCGGCATGAAACACAACGCACTCGTCACCGGCGCAGGGAAAGGTATTGGTGAAGCAATCGCGGTCACGCTCGCCGGCGAAGGGATTCGGGTGGCGGTGGCCGCTCGAACACAAACGGACCTTGAACGGGTGGCGGCCTCCATTCGAGAAAAAGGCGGCGAGGCGATCCCGGTCGTGTGCGATGTCACCAACCCGGACTCGGTGGCCGCCGCTGTCGAGGAAGTGAAACGCTCTCTCGGCCCTCTCACCGTCCTCGTCAACAATGCCGGCGCCGCCGAGTCGCACAAGTTTCTCGGCCACGACGACGCCCTCTGGCAAAGAATGATTGACCTGAATTTGAACTCGGTGTATTACGTCACCAAAGCGGTAGCCCCGATGATGGTCGAGGCCAAATGGGGGCGCATCATCAACGTCGCGTCCATTGCTTCAAAAGTCGGCGGCAAATACGTCGCCGCCTACACGGCGGCCAAACACGGAGTGCTTGGCCTCACCCGCGCCCTGGCGGTTGAATTTGTCTCGTACAATATCACCGTCAACGCCATTTGCCCCGGCTACGTGGACACCCCGCTCACCGACAAGGCGATTGCCAATATCACCAATCGGACTAAAATGTCCGAAGCCGACGCGCGGGCCGCGTTGGAGAAAGTCAGCCCGCAAAATCGCCTCGTCACGCCGGCAGAAGTCGCCCACGTTGCCCTGATGCTCGTCGGCGGGGACGCGCGCGGCATCACCGGCCAGGCGATTAATGTGGATGGGGGGACGGTGATGTTTTAAATTATGAAGAAGAGCATTGTTGATCCATCTTCCCTCGCTACACCCTCCGGTTACGCCAACGGCATTCTCGCCGAGGGTGGCCGTATTCTCTTCCTCGCCGGCCAGACCGGGATGGATGCAACCGGCGCAATCGCGGCCCCCGGCGATCTGGTCGCCCAGTTCACCCGGGCGCTTGCCAATTTGAAGGCTGTCGTCGAAGAGGCGGGCGGGGCGATGGCAGATATTGTCAAGCTCACTATCTTTATCACCAACAAGAATCTCTATCGGGCCAATCTCAAGCCGCTGGGCGAAGCGTATCGTTCTTTCTTTGGCCGCTACTATCCGGCGATGACGCTGGTGGAAGTGAAGAGCTTGTTCGACGATGAGGCGATGGTGGAGATTGAGGGGATAGCAGTGCTGGAGGGGACTTCTTCATGAAAATTCTAGTTGTAGATGATGAACCTGGCTTGCGATGGATTGTAAAGACCCAACTCACCCGCCTCGGCCATGAAGTGGTTGAGGCAGAAGGCGGGGAGGCCGCCTGGGAGTTGTGGCAACGCGAGGCCTTCCCGCTGGTGGTCACCGACTGGATGATGCCGGATATAGACGGCCTGGAATTAGTTCGCCGCATCCGGACTGCGCCCTCCCTCAACTACACTTATATTGTCCTGCTGACCGTCCGCACCGACAAAAGCGATGTGGTTACCGGCCTGGAAGATGGCGCCGATGATTATCTGACCAAGCCTTTTGACGCCGGTGAATTGCAGGCCCGTGTGGCAGTGGGCAGTCGCATCTTGAGCATGGAGACCCGCCTCAGAGAATCTCTGGCTCAACAGTCTGAGCTGGCCGCGCGCGACAGCCTGACCGGACTCTTCAATCGCCGGAAGTTTAACACCCACCTGGCTGATGAAATCAGGCGCTCCCGCCGCTACAACCGGCCACTGGCGCTGATCATGATTGATATTGACCACTTCAAGCACTATAACGACGCTTACGGCCACGTCCAGGGCGACCACCTTCTGCAGGAACTGGCAAAAGTGCTGGCGCACAGCGTGCGTAGCACAGACTTTGTAGCCCGCTATGGCGGCGAAGAATTTGTCATCGTTCTGCCAGAGACGAACAAGACCTGCTCCCTGCTCGCCGCCGAAAAAATCCGCTCCGCGGTGGCTACCCACCCCTTCCCAATGAGCGGCAGTCAGCCGGGCGGCTCTCTCACCCTGAGCATGGGCGTTGCCAGTTATCCTGAAGACATGCCGGACAGCGAGGTGCTGGTGGAGCGCGCCGACCAGGCGCTTTACCAGGCCAAGCAAACTGGCCGCAACCGGGCCGTGATGGCAGGATAAATAAGCGTCGCATAGGGCCTCGCGCAAGCGGCCCGCCCACAAGGGGCTAAACTACGCTATTGTCTCAAAGCCGGACTCTTATGGACTTCACCCTCACCTCTTCTCAAATTGAAGTTCAATCTCAGACTCGCGCGTTTGCCCAAGGCCGCGTTGCGCCGCTGGCGCGCGAGATGGACGAACGGGGTGAGATGCCGCCTGCGCTTATCCGCGAGATGGCGGCCCTGGGTTTCCTGGGCGGGCCGATTCCCAAAGAATACGGCGGGGGTGGATGGGATGCCGTCTCTCTGGCTTTGTGTTACGAAGAACTCGGTCGGGCGGACTCGTCGGTGCGCGGCTTTATGACGGTCCATACCAGCCTTGTCTCGCAGTGCATTCTTGCCTGGGGAACCGAGGAACAAAAACGCGCTTACCTTCCCCGCCTCGCCAGCGGCGACCTCATCGGCTGTTACTGCCTCACCGAGCCAAATGCCGGGTCGGACGCGGCCAGCATGGAAAGCACGGCCACCCTCGACGGCGACGATTACCTCCTCAACGGCGAAAAAATCTGGATCACCAACGGCGGCATTGCCCACCTGGCAGTTGTCTTTGCCAATGCCGATCCTTCGTCCTTCGGCTTCGCTCAGGATGCAACTGCGCTCAGGACAGGCCTGAAGCACAAGGGCATTTGCGCGTTTCTGGCTCCCACCGACACTGGCGGCCTTCGCCGTAAAAAAATGGAAGGCAAGGCGCTTGGCCACCGGGCGTCGGATCATGCTCACCTCTATTTTGAAAATATGCGCCTGCCGAAGACGGCCCTGCTCGGCGCCCATGGCGAAGGATTCAAAGTGGCAATGTCGGCGCTGGATGGCGGACGGCTGGGGGTGGCCGCCGGCGCGCTGGGGGTGGCGCAGGCCTGTCTCGACGCCTGTGTCGAATTTGCCAGAACCCGGCGGCAATTCGGCCAGCGCATTGGCAACTTCGAGATGATCCAGAGCGCGCTGGCCGATATGGCGGCAGATGTGGACGCGGCGCGGCTCTTGGTGTACCGGGCGGCCTGGCTCAAGGATCAGGGGGTGAAGGCCACTCGCGAAACGTCCATCGCCAAGCTGTTTGCCACCGAGGCCGCAGTTAAAGCCGCCAACGAAGCCGTGCTTCTGCACGGCGGGCGCGGCTATTCCAACGAATATCCGGTTGAGCGTTACTATCGTGACATCAAGGGGTTACAAATTTACGAAGGCACGGCGCATATTCAACGGCTCGTGATTGCCCGCGAATTGTTGGGGCGCGAGTAAGAGCCTGCCTCTAAACCTACAAGGTGACTGTCACCGGGCAATGTTACGCGGTGAGATTCAGGCATTTCTCTCCCCGGTGACAGTCACCTAAGCAGTATTGTTCTCTCACTCCAACTCCCCACTCTAATTTCCCAAAAGGAGACTGACGATGAGCGACCAACACAAATTCATACTGGACGAAAGCAAGTTGCCAAAGGCGTGGTACAACATCAACGCCGACCTGCCGGTGCCGCCTCAGCCCGTACTGCACCCGGGCACGATGGAGCCGGTCACGCCCGACTTCCTCAGCGTGCTTTTTCCCATGAGTCTGATCATGCAAGAGGTCAGCCCGGAACGCTGGATCGAAATCCCGGAGCCGGTGCGCGATGTCTACAAACTGTGGCGGCCTACCCCGATGTACCGCGCCACGCGACTGGAGAAGATGCTCGACACTCCGGCCCACATCTATTACAAATACGAAGGCGTCAGCCCGGTTGGGTCGCACAAACCGAACACGGCCGTGCCTCAGGCCTTCTTCAACAAGGAATCTGGAACCAAGGCCCTGACCACCGAAACCGGCGCCGGCCAGTGGGGAAGCGCGTTGGCCATGGCCTGCAACTTCTTCGGCCTCGACCTTGAGGTTTACATGGTCAAGGTATCGTACCATCAGAAGCCCTACCGCCGGATCATCATGGAGAACTTCGGGGCGCAAGTGTATGCCAGCCCCACCGATCGCACCCAGTATGGCAAAAGCGTGCTTGCCAGTGATCCGGACTCGCCCGGCTCGTTGGGAATGGCGATCTCGGAAGCGGTAGAGGTGGCGGCTACGTCCAATGGGGCGAAGAAGTATTCGCTTGGCTCGGTGCTGGGGCACGTGTTGATGCACCAGACCGTGGTCGGCCTGGAGGCGCTGGAGCAAATGGAAATGGCCGGTGAGTACCCGGACATGGTCATCGGGTGCGCCGGCGGCGGCTCGAACTTTGCCGGGTTCACCTACCCGTTCCTGCACCGGAATTTCACCGAAGGCAAGAAGACCAAAGTGATTGCCGTCGAACCGGCGTCGTGTCCCAGCATGACTCGCGGCAAGTACACCTTCGATTACGGCGACACGGCGGCGATGGCCCCCATCGTGAAGATGTACACCCTCGGCCATACGTTTATCCCGCCGGGCATCCACGCCGGGGGCCTGCGCTATCACGGCATGGCTGCCAGCGTAAGCGCGCTGGTCGATCACGGCGACATCGAGCCGCGGGCGGTCAGGCAGTTGGAGACGTTCGAGGCGGCGGTGCAGTTCTCGAAGGCCGAGGGCATCATTCCCGCGCCGGAAAGTGCGCACGCGGTGCGGGTAGCGATTGACGAGGCGCTGAAGTGCAAGGCGACGGGTGAGAAGAAAGTGATCGCCTTCAACCTGTCCGGTCACGGCCACTTCGACATGACGGCCTACGAAGCCTACCATCACGGCAAGCTCGAAGATTACGAGTACCCGGTGGCAATGGTGGAAGAGGCCATGACCCACCTGCCGAACGTTCCGGCGATGGCCTGACGCTTGACGGGCTCGGCAAATACAACAGAAGGACACGAAGAAAAAAATTTCGTGTCCTTCTTTCTGGCGACGATTGTGAGATCAGGCGGGAAGACAGTGCCCGCAGGCCAGCGCCTTGCCGCCGATCTGCCGCGCCGCTTTGCGCGCTTCGGCCATTGTTTGATAAGGCCCATGCCATTGCCTGAGGCCGGCGCGCTTGCCGGCGTTTTGGGGATGGCCTTGCCCATCATTACACCAGCGGCAGGCGGCTTTATGCATAACGGCCCGGATAACACCTTTACTTCCTTCCAACTGCAAGTATTCGTAAACGTAGTAGGCCATTCGTCAAGCTACAACTTGCACACAGTTATATTATGGGTGTGGGCGGCATGCTTCCGAACCTTTACTCGGACGAGACATGTGCTTGGTTGAAGCGGCGGCAAGCAATTAGCAGACCCTATTGAATTCCAAGTAGAGGCGGGTTTTCGGAAAGGCTCTTACCTCTGATGAGCTATGTCAAATAACAACTCCTCACCACCCGGAAATTTCATAGGCGCGATAATAATTGGAATATTCATTGGAGCGGTGTCGCAGGTATTCGGCGCGATTGTTTCCACAATCCTCCTGCAGAAACTATCTCCCATACCAGCTCTCGCCTTCAGTTTCTTAGCAACCATCGTTTTGATATTTTTCATGAATCTTGTCGATGGATCTCGAAGGGTCGATGGGCGAAATCGCAAATCATTTTTTCACTGGCTAGGGATATTTTCTGCTTACGCTTTTTATCTAGTGCTAGTTTTTGGCTTTTTGAGTATCTTGGTTCCTCCAGTGGCGGCAACATCTTCACCAACTGGGATAGTAATGATAACAGCAACGCCTTCCGAGACACTTGTGCCTCCATATACAAACCCGATAGGCCAAGTTCCTAATACTTCATCTGCTACTCCTAATATAGCCACAACTGCTCCACCTTCCACAACCTTGCCACCACCTATTACGCCAACTCCGTCGCCAACTGACACGGACACGCCTGTCCCAACCGACACAGACACACTAGAACCGCAGACGGATACACCCATCCCGCCCACCGACACGCCCATTCCACCTACAGACACACCTGTGCCGCCTACCGACACTCCGGTGCCATCATCTACTAACACGCCCATTCCGCCAACATTTACTCTTTCACCTACCACAATGCCAACGGATTCTTTTCCGCCACCAAACACAACGCCCACATTTGGGGGTAATTGGCTGGGGGAGTACTTCAAAAATGTCGAATTAAAACTTCCTGCATTCTGTACCCCCCCAGCTTCAAATGTCAATTTTGAACGGCTAGATCAATTTCCCTGCTCCGGCATGCCGTCTGAGTACTGGTCAGCACGTTGGACAACGACAACAGACGTTTGTTTTAATAAGGGCACGGCCACTTTTTACGTCAAACATGACGATGCGCTTAAGATCTTGATTGATGGCGAGGCTGTCTATGAGAATGATTTGACCAATGATGGTTCATGGCTGCCTCCTATTAATGTAATAACGGATTGCCACAGCTTAGTAGTAGAATACAAACAATTTACAGGGGGAGCTTCATTAAGAGTTGGATGGCATCAACCATGATTAACTAACTCGACAGTTGTGTTTTGGCATTAGCGGTTCTATGTGACCTTTGGCTCTATCTCACGCACCTGGATAAAAGTCTGATGCGACTGCTACTCCAACTCCACTGATAATCACCCACATGGGAGCCTTCCGTGACTTGTTCGCGAACCGTTGCCAGTTCCTACACTTTCACAACTATGTCATAGGCCTGTTTGAGGGTGACCGCGAGTTGTTGTACCCACCGGAGTCCGCCTTGTGGACGACAGCCATGCTCTCGGGCTTTGGAATTCGAGAATGAGCGCCGAGGTTAGTCTCTATCTTCATCTGCCCTTTTGCCAACATAAGTGTTCCTATTGCGACCTCAACGCTTATGCCGGGCTGAACCACTTGATGCCCGCCTACACAGCGGCGCTGGCGAAAGAGATTCGTTTGATCGGGCAGGGGATTGAGGAGAAAGTTCATTCGCTGTACTTCGGCGGCGGCACGCCCTCGCTCACGTCGCTTGAACTGCTGACCGACATCTTCACTGCGATCCGCGACTCGTTTGTGTTGACCGACGACTGTGAGATTTCGCTGGAAGCCAACCCCGATTCAGTGGACGCCGCCTACCTCGATGGGTTGCGGACTCTTGGCGTCAATCGCTTGAGCATCGGGGCGCAGTCGGCGCAACCGAACGAGTTGGCGCTGTTTCAACGCACCCATACATTCGAGCAGGTAGTCCAGGCCGTGCGGCTGGCTCGCGGCGCAGGCTTTGCAAATACCAGCTTCGACCTGATCTACGGCGCGCCGGGGCAGACGATGGCGAGTTGGCAGGACACAGTGCGGCGCTCGCTCGCGCTTGACGTAAACCATTTTTCGATCTACGCCCTCTCGCTCGACTTTGGCACGCCCATGCGGGCCTGGGTTCAGCGCGGCCTCCTGCCCGACCCGGACTCGGATTTGGCCGCTGACATGTACGAATGGGCCGACGAAGAACTGGCGCAGGCCGGATTTGAGCAGTACGAAATATCAAGCTGGGCGAAAGCAGTGAACAGTGGTCAGTTATCAGTGAACAGTGGACTGCCAACTGTTCACTGTTCACTGATAACTGATTACAAATGCAGGCACAACCTGCAATACTGGCGCAATCTTCCCTACCTCGGCCTGGGGGCCGGGGCGCACGGGTGCTTTGGCGGATACCGCTATTCAAACGTGGCCTCGCCGACGGCTTACATTCGGCGAATGGACGCGACCGCGGGTGAACCGAAGCCGTTTCCGTTCTCGCCCGCGCTGGCCGACTCAATTCCAGTAGGCGCGAAGACCGAGATGGATGAGACGATGCTGACCGGGCTGAGGCTGGTTGGCGAAGGTGTGAAGCGAGAGGCCTTTCGGCGGCGGTTTGGGGTGGCGGTAGAGGATGTTTATGCGAAGGAAATTCGGGAAATGAAGGAAAGAGGGCTGGTCGAGTTCGATCTGGATCGAGTGCGGCTGACGAAGAGCGGGCGGCTGGTGGCGAATTGGGTGTTTGAGAGGTTTGTGTGAGGGGCGGATTAGATTGGCTAAACTAAACAGCGAGGCGTTGCAGTTGGGGCAGGAGAGGGATTGAGGCGAATGTGGTCTAACCCGGCTTATGCCATTGCGTAGTCAGTGTACTGCCGAATTTCAGCAGGACGAAAGCCTAGAACAATATGGTCCTTCGGGATTCCAGCCTTGACTAATTCTTTGGCAATCCCATGCTCTGTGCCGTCGCGCTGAATCCACGCTTTGCCGTTGATAATGTCAATGTGCACCAGACTGCCATGCACGCGCTTGCCACTGTCCCACCCGACATTCACCAGCAAGTAACGGTCATTCTTCCGGTCAAAAACTGCTTCGGTCTGAATGTCGCCGTAGGCGTAAGGAATCTTAGTGTACTCTGTGAGTACATTTTCAATGATCTCGCGATAGGTGTCTAAGGTATCCATCGCACTATCACCTCCGTTTGGGGGTCAAAGCCGATAACTTGAGCCAGATGATTTTTCAGTAAAAGTTCGCCCAAGGGTTGCTTAAAGATGTCCAGCACGTCTTTGGGAACAGCAAGATACAAGGCCCGATTCGGTTCTCTTTCGGCCAGTACGACTCGATATACGGCATATTGGCCGATGGCTTTCTCAAGGTCGTCCATCTCGGAGTCGCCAACGAAACTCTTGATTTCTACGGCGATTTGTTGCCCCGCTTTTTCGGCGGCTAAGAGTCGTTCTGCGCCCAAGTCAACGTACATATGGGTTCACGTCTCTGCCTGCTATTATACGACTTAGAGTGAGATCGTGCAGAGCTTGCCTGGCTTCGCCTGTGATTTGGCGGCAGAGGGCGCACGGCCTCCGACGCCACGACTGAAGCGCCGCAATAGGCGCAACGCACGACGGCTTGATCGCCTTCCCCAAATTACCGCAATCAACCAAAAGGGCGACCCTCGTGGTCGCCCTTCGCGTATCAATTCTTCCGCCCCAGCAATTGCAGTGTCAGATCATGCAGGGCTTGCCCCGCTTGGCCTGCCGGGTTGGCGGCGGCCAGGCTGGCCAGGGCCAGATCGGCGTGGCGCTTTTCTTTGCCTTCGCCGAAGGCGCGCGCGCCGCAGGCTTCGAGGGCGGCAACGATATCGGCGACGGCGGCCCCGCCTTCGGACTCGGGGCGGTAAGCGGCACGCAAGGCCGGGTCTCGACCAAGCCCGTATAACACCGGCAGGGTCTTCTTGCGCGCCAGGATGTCGGTGGCGGCGGATTTGCCGGTGATACTGCTGTCGCCCCAGATTCCCAGAATGTCGTCGCGTATTTGAAAGGCCAGCCCCAGGTGGCGGCCAAACTCGCGGTAGTGCTGGCGCACTTCAGGCGGCTCACCGGCGGCCAGCGCGCCGCACTCGGCGGCAGTGGCGATGAGCGAGGCCGTCTTGCCTTCGATCATCTGCAAGTATTCGTCGGCGGTCACGTCGCCGCGTGTTTCAAAAGCCATATCATGGTGCTGGCCCTGCGTCAGGTGCAGGCAAGTGGTGTCGAGCAGTTGAAAGGCTTCGAGGACGATGGCGGTGTCGAGGCCGTACAGCCGGGCGCGCTGAATGGCAAGATGAGCGTAGGTAAAGAGCGCATCCCCGGCGTTGATGGCCTGGGGCTTGCCCCAAAGTTTCCACACCGTGGCCCTGCCCCGGCGAAGCTGGCTCTCATCCTGAATGTCGTCGTGGACGAGGGAGAAGTTGTGAATCAGTTCGACGGCGGCGGCGAAGGGCAGGGCGTGAGTCCAGTCGCCGCTGGCGGCGGCGCACAGCAGGGTGAGAGTGGGGCGCGTCCGCTTGCCCGCCACGGGAGACGGTTGACCTTCGTCAATCCAACCGAGGTGGTAGTACAGCATCCGGGCGTAGTCGTCGGGCGGGGGCAGGCGAAAGTCGAGCGTGGCGCGCAGTTCGGCGTCAATGGCCGGGGCAAATTGAGCGGTGAAGTCAGTCAACATGAATGAGGGGAAGCTCGCGCAGGGCGGCCAGGTCTTTACAGCCGGTGGCGAAGAGGACGATGCGAATCTCGCGGGCGAGTTCGTGGATGGTTTCCACGACGGCTTCCACTGACTTGTCGGCGGCTTTGAGGAAGGGGCCGGCCATGCCGCCGAGGGTTGCGCCGAGGGCGATGCACTTGGCGATGTCGAGTCCGTCGCGCAATCCGCCGGAGGCAATGATAGGAAGTTCAGGAACAATGCCGCGCACGTTTTCGATGGCTTCGACGGTGGTGACGCCCCAGTTGATGAAGGCCGCCGCTACTCGCGCGTCGGACGGGGTTCTGGCCCGGTGCATTTCCACCTGACTCCACGATGTGCCGCCCGACCCGGCCACGTCAATGGCGCTCACTCCAGCGCACGCCAGCCGCCAGGCGTCGGCGCTGGAGAATCCCCAGCCGACTTCTTTGGCGATGACGGGGACGCCGTCTCTGTTTAATGCCTTGCACACTTCTTCAACCTTTTTGAGCAGACCGGCGAAGTCGGTGTCGCCTTCCGGCTGGACAGCTTCTTGCAGAGCATTGAAGTGCAGAACGAGGGCATCGGCGCCGGCGATCTCGACGGCGCGGCGGCACTGGTCAACGCCGTAGCCGTAGTTGAACTGCACCGCGCCCAGGTTGGCGAAGAGCAGGATGTCGGGCGCAACGTCGCGCACTTGAAAAGTGTGAGCGGTTTCCGGTCGTTCAATGGCGGCGCGCATCGAGCCGAGGCCCATGGCAATGCCGGTTGCCTGGGCGGCCTCGGCCAGTGCCCGGTTGATCTGTTTGGCGCGGTCGGTGCCACCCGTCATCGAAGAGATGAGGATCGGGGCGGAGAGGGCGCGGCGCGTGTCGAAGAGGCGGGTTGCAATGGAAACGTCGGCTAAATTCAGTTCGGGCAGGGCGGTGTGAGGGAAGCGGTAACGCTCCAGTCCCGTAGCCAGGCTGTGGAACTGCACGTCTTCTTCAAGGTTGATGCGGATGTGGTCGTCTTTGCGTGAGGTCGTTCCCGTAACTTCGGCCATGCGGTGGTGTTCCATTAGAGTGAATGGCGGTCATGTTACCAGTCGGGGGAAGGCTTGTCAAACAATCTCGTTACAGTGTCCCTTGACAGTCTGTGCGACGCCAATACAATGGGGCAAATTTGCCCGTCCATGAGGAGGATTTTATGTCGGATACTGAAGAGCGAATCAAGAAAATCATTGTCAATCTGTTGGGCGCGAAGCCCGAGGACGTTACGACGGACAAGAGATTCCGCGAAGACCTCGAGGCCGACTCGCTTGACCTGGTTGAATTGATTATGGCCTTCGAGGAAGAGTTCGGGGGCGAAATTTCGGACGAAGACGCTCAGAAAATCACCACCGTTGGCGAAGCCATCACCTACGTTGACGAAACGATGAAAAAATAACGCGCCCCCTGGGCGAATAAGACGGGCGGAGGCTGGTTGGCCTCCGCCCGTTTTGATTCACGTCAGTCAGACCCTTAGGGTCTTTAAGACCCTAAGGGTCTATCTAATACCGGCGAAGCGCATTGAGCGCCATCGTAGCCGCCCAGTCTGGAACGAGGGCGGGGTGGCCGCCGAATTTGAATTGCCAGTGCCGCGCCCCGCTTGCGCGCCACAACCCAACGCTGATCTCAACAGCTTTATCCTGAACACTTGCCACGCAAGCCAGACCGCAGTTTGCGCCCGACGCTTCGGCGGCGGATTTTGCCAACGCCTCAAGGTCAACTGATCCATCAAGGGATTTGATCTCGCCACCGCGAAACAGCCCGCGGCCCTGATCTGCTTGCGCTAACTTCCCGGCGATGCGGCCCAATGTGCCACTCTCGACAACAGCCACTTGCTCGCCGCGCTCGGCCAGCTTCGCCATCACGGCTTCTTCCAATGTATCGCTGTCCGCCCCAAAGATAGCCTCGCCCAATCGCTCGCGGGCGGTGCGCTCCACGTCAGCGATCAACTGGTCAGCTTCGGCTTCGCTCCCGGCTTTGGCCGCGATGCGGATGTCCACGACGCCGTAGTGGGCGTTGAGGCCGACGACGGGGTTGCTCAGTTTCTCCAGATCGCTCACGTGCTGATCCACCACACTCTCGCCCAGGCCGACCACGTGCAGGACGCGGACTTTGATGAGCGAGTTCAGGTTGAAGCGTTGGCGAAGGTAGGGCAGGACGGCGTCCTCGAGCAGGAATTCCATCTCGCGCGGCACACCGGGCAGGCTGATAATGACGCTCTCGCCTGTGTCCACCACAAAGCTGGGCGCGGTACCCACCGGATTTTCAATCGGCGTCGAGCCTTCGGGCCGCCAGGCTTGTGCTTTGTTGTTCTCCGTCATCTGCCTGCCCATGCGGGCAAAGCGCTGGCGGATTTGCTCGAAGAGGGCCTCGTCGAAGATGAGGTTGCGGTCGGTGGCGCGGGCAACGGCGGCGCGGGTCATGTCGTCCACCGTCGGCCCCAGGCCGCCGCTGGTGATGACGACTTGCGAGCGCTTCAGCCCGTGCCGGACGGCGTCGGCGATTCGGTCTTCGTTATCGCCGACGGCTGAGGTGTAGAGCACGTCGAGGCCGATGCTTCGCAGTTTGCGGGCGATGTGGGCGGTGTTGGTATCCACCAGGTCGCCGAGGACGATCTCGGTGCCGATGGCGATGATTTCGGCGTTCATAATTTACACAACATTATATTCCCTAATCTCCCTCCCCTCGGCAAACCGGTTGTAGTCCAACATCGAAACATCCACCGTGCTCGCCTCCCCGTCCAAAATCATCTCCGCCAACAGCTTGCCACAAATCGGGCCGTGCATGAAGCCGTGGCCGGAGAAGCCGGTGACGAGATAAAAGCCGCCCAGGGGTGTCGGGCCGAGGATGGGGTGGGCGTCGGGCGTCACCTCGTACAACCCGGCCCAGCGCGAAACCACGCCCGCCCTTTCCAATAGCGGCAGGCGCTTGACGGCGGCCTCCATGTGGGCAAGCTCCCACTCCTCGTCCACGCTCTGGTCGTAGCCCACCTTCTCGTCCGGGTTCGACATACCGGTGAGCAGGCCCTCGCCCTCGCGGTGAAAGTACAGGCTTTGCGGGAAGTCAATGACGAACGGGAAATCCTTCGGCACTTCGGGGAGCGGCGTCGTGGTGAGCCACTGGCGGCGGAGGGGGACCAGCGGAATTTCGACTCCGGCCATCTTGCCGATCAGGGCGCTCCACGGCCCGGCGGCGTCCACCACCGTTTCAGCCGCCACTGACCCTTGAGCCGTTTTCACCCGTGTCACTTTTCCGCCTGATACCTCAATTCCCGTCACGTCAACGTCGGTCAAGCACCTTGCGCCCAGCCGCCGGGCGGCGTTGACGTAGGCCATCACCACGCTGTTCGGGTCGGCCAGGCCGTCTTTAGGGCAAAACGTTCCGGCGATTGCGTCGGGAAAGTGGCAGAGAGGAATCATCTTCCGCACGTCGTCGCCCGAAAGTAACTGCGTCATCACCCCGAGCGAGTTCTGCAGGGCGACGTTGCGCTTGAAGACTTCCAAATCTGACTCGCGGTTGGTGATAAGGAGATAGCCGCACTTGCGAACCAGGGCCGGTTGCCCCGTCTCTGCTTCCAGGTCGTCCAACATCTGCAAGCTGTGGATCGAGAGGCGGATGTTAACTTCGGTAGCGAACTGGTAGCGGATGCCGCCCGCGCACCGCCCGGTTGCGCCCATCCCGAAGAAAGACTCTTTTTCGAGCAGGACGACGTCTTTGACGCCGCGCCTGGCAAGGTGATAGGCCGTGCTGGCCCCCATCACCCCGCCGCCGATGATGAGGACGCTTGCTGTAGAGGGAAGTTCGTTCATAACGAGACAGTTTTACCATGCTCCGGCGAACACCTGACACGCTTCGCGTTTCGCGAAGCGTGTCAGGTGTTCGCCGGGCTTTCAATTTGCAGAAGGATGACGGCGGCCAGAATCAGCGCGCCGCCGAGCAGTTGCGACGGCTGGAGAAGTTCGCCGAATATGGCAAAGGCCAGAACGTTGGAAAAGACTACGTCCAGCGACGTGACAATCGTAGCGTTGCTGACAGGAATCCGGCGCAGGGCGAGTGAGAACAATGACCACGCGCCGAGAGTCGGCCCGGCGATGACGGCGGCGAGGAACGGCCAGGTTGCCGGTTGCAGGGCGTTTCCCAACCCCCGTCCCTGAAACGGCAACAGCACGACGGCGGCGATGCCGTAAGCGTACATCAGCATCGTGCCCGGGTCGCACTTGCCGCTGAGGGTCTTGCTGAAGACGGCGAAGAAGGCGTAGCCGAAACTGGCGAGCAGGCCGACGATGGCGCCCGGCAAGCTGAGGCTGAACGCATTGAGGTCGTAGATTTTGACGGCCAGCATTGCGCCGACGAGCGACAGCCCCAGTGAAACAACCTTGCGGGCCGTGAACGGCTCACGCAGAAACAGGGCGCCGATGATGCTCACCCACACGGGGGCAAGATAGCCGAGCACGGCCAGCAGTGAAATTCCGGCCAGTTGGACTCCGGCGGCGAGCGCCGCGTAGAATCCACCAACGCCAAACACGCCCAAGACGATCAATTGCCAGAGCGTGCCGGGTGGAGCTTTGATCAAATCGCGCCGGAGTGTTGCCAGCCCGATCAGCATGGCGGACGACGCCAGCAGACAGCGAAGAAAGGCGATAGAAACGGAAGGAATGTGGAAGCCGTCGAGCAGGGTCTTGGTGAGCGGGCCGAGGGACGACCACAGCAGTGTCGCCGCGAGGACGAGCAAGTAGCCTCGCGTTCGAGGCGGGTGGATCATAGGGCGATCTCTGCGCCCAGTTTCATCTCTTTGGCCCGGCGCAGAACCTCGCCCCCGGCGGCCACGTCTTGCACGGCGATGCCGCACGATTTGAAGAAGGTGATTTCGTCGGCGGATGTCCGGCCCGGATGTTGTCCGACGGCAACGGCCCCGATTTCGATTAAATCAGCCTCGGCGATGAGGCCCTCTTTCAGCGGGTTCACCACGTCGGCCGTCTCGGCCAGAACTGCCTCACGCGAGTCCACAAATACTTTGCCGGCGCGGCGCGCGACCTGGCTATCTATCTCTTGCATTTGCAGGGTGTAGGAGCCAACGCCGTTGACGTGCGTGCCGGGTTTGAGATCGCGCCCGTCGAACACGGGTGTGGCTGAAGTGGTGGCGGTGCTGACCACATCGGCGTCACGCACGGCTTCGGCGGGCGAGGGGGCGGCGGCAAGGGCCGCCCCGACGAGGGGTTGCATCTCGGCAATGAGGGCCGTGGCCCTGTCCGAGTTGGGGTCAAATATCCACACCCGTTCGATACGCCTGGCCTCGCACATGGCAAGCAGTTGGGTGCGCGCCTGCGCTCCCGCGCCAAAGATGGCAGCGGCCCGGGCGTCGGGGCGGGCCAATAGCTCGGTCGCGGCCCCAGAGGCCGCGCCGGTACGCAGGGCCGTCAGGTAAGTGGCGTCTATGAGTGCGATGGGCTGGCCGGTTTCGGCGCTAACCATAATCACCACGCCATGAATCATGGGCAGGCCTCTGGCGGCGTTGCCGGGGAACACCGAGACGATCTTGGCGCCGAGGTCGCCGCCGACGCGGGCGGGCATGAAGAGGGTGACGGCGTTCTGGTCGGGGACAGTGACCGGGGTGCGGAGCGGCAAGGCGGCTTCCCCGGTGACAAGCGCAGTGTAGGCGCGCTTTTGGGAGTCAATGGCGGCCCGCATGGGCAGGGCGCGCCGCACATCATCGGCAGAGAGGACGAGCATAAATCAATTTTCAGGTGACTGTCACTGGGTCGCAAGAGACCCAGTGACAGTCACCTGAATTTCTAACTGATGCCGAGATAAGCTTTCTGCACCATCTCGTTCCGGCGCAGGTTCTCCGCCGAGTCGCTCAGCACAACCTGGCCGGTTTGGAGCACGTAACCCCGGTCGGCAATTTGCAGGGCCATGCGGGCATTTTGTTCGACGAGCAGGATCGTCGTGCCCTCTTTGTGAAGTTGCTTGATAGTGTCGAAGATGCTGTCCACCAGCACCGGGGCCAGCCCCATCGAAGGTTCGTCCAGCAGTAAAACTTTAGGGTGAGCCATCAACGCCCGGCCCGTGGCCAGCATTTGTTGCTCGCCGCCGCTGAGGGTGCCTGCCACTTGATTACGCCGCTCTTTGAGCCTGGGGAACAGATGGAATACCCGCTCAATCGCTTGGGCAGTTTCCGACGGATTAGAGCGAGTGTATGCTCCCATCTCCAGGTTTTCGGTCACGGTGAGGCGGCCAAACACCCGCCGCCCTTCAGGCACCTGAACGACGCCTTTGCTGACGATCTCGTGCGCTTTGTAGGCGCTCAAGTCCTCGCCGTGCAGGCGGATGCGGCCCTCACGCGGGCGGAGCAGGCCGCTAATTGTCTTGAGGGTGGTGCTTTTCCCGGCGCCGTTTGCGCCGATCAGGGTGACGATTTCACCTTCTTCGACGGTCAGCGAGACGCCCTTGAGGGCATGAATGTGCCCGTAGTAAGTATGAACGTTTTCGAGTTCTAAGATAGCCATTGCTCATCATCCTGCTGGGGACGCCGATGCCGTCGCCGTCGAAGCCATTGGCCGGGAAACAGATTCGGGCGTCTCTGCCGCACTGCCTCTTCCCAGATAAGCTTCGATGACTCTGGAATTGCTTTGAATCTCGGCCGGAGTGCCTTCGGCAATCTTCTCGCCGTAGTCGAGGACGGTGATAAGTTCGGAAATGCCCATGACCACGCGCATGTCATGTTCGATGAGCATAATGGTGATGCCCAGTTCGTCACGCAGGCGGCGGATGAACCCTTTCATGTCTTCCGTCTCGTGCGGGTTCATCCCGGCAGTCGGCTCGTCCAGCAACAGCACTTTGGGTTTGCTTGCCAAAGCGCGGGCAATTTCCAGCCGTCGTTGATCGCCGTAAGGCAGGTTCTTGGCCAGTTGGTCGCCTTTGCCGGTCAGGTTTACGAAAGCGAGCAGGCGGCGC
>Ga0247727_10004233_pt1 | contig 30646 bp, 28 predicted proteins | sample WisWelCaveWW1625_FD_202498 | JGI IMG/M metagenome (GOLD analysis project Ga0247727, IMG submission 202498) | Biofilm microbial communities from Wishing Well Cave, Virginia, United States - WW16-25 | ecosystem: Environmental > Aquatic > Deep subsurface > Groundwater > Cave microbial mat | place... | reverse complement strand
TTTTGAACAATGTCGAAAACAAACTGCTCCGCATTATGTGCGCCGTCTTACAATCCAAAACCGCTTTTATCGAAAACTATCACCCTGTCCAGCCTTTGGTTTTTCAAAAAACCTTGACAGCCTCATAGTATTCGCAATGACGTAGATCATTTCGCTTTCACCAAACTAACCTTCTCTTTTCCCACGCGGTAATTTCCATTCTGTTTCATCACCTGCTCCACTAAATCCTCAGGAATATCCACAAAAGTCTGTTTTTCTTCGATGCGGATTTTCCCGATGGTGTAGCCCGGGATGTTGGCATGAAAGGCAATCGTACCGACAATATCACTCGGGCGGATTCCGTTCAACTTGCCTTTGTTCAACTTCATGCGGACCATCCCCTCCTCATGCGACGAATCACCGCGGCGCTTCGACCCTTCGATCAAACTCAGGGCGGGCCTGCCTCCCCTCCCAGGCATGTCGCGCCGCCCGAACGTTTCCCTCCTGCCGCCGCGCGACCTCAGGTCTTTTTCCTGGCTTCGATAGTCAGATTTCACTTCGCCGATCTCCGCAATCGGGCGTTGCTTTTCATCCCCGCGCGCAATCTTGATGGCGGCGGCTGCGATGTTCAACGGCTCATGCCCCGCTTCGATCAATTCCTGCACCATTTCGAGTTCGCGTTTGTAGCGTGCACGTCCAAGCCAGATTTTCAAGTTTTCAACGGTCTGTGTTTCGCGGTGACGGATGATCTCTGCCGTTGTGGGTAATTCCATTTTTGCAACAGTTTGCTTGGTCAGCGCCTCCACATCGCGCATACGACGCTTCTCGCGCGGGGCAAGCAGCGTGATGGCAACACCCGCCTTGCCAGCGCGACCCGTCCGCCCAATACGATGGATGTACACCTCGGCATCGTCTGGCAGGTGATAGTTGAAGACATGCGAGATGTCGTCAATGTCAAGTCCGCGTGCGGCGACATCTGTCGCGACCAATACTTTCAATTGATTGGCACGAAAACGACCAAGCACTCGTTCACGCGCGTTCTGGTCCAGGTCGCCATGAATCGCCTCAGCGGGGATGCCGCGCACGACCAGTTCATTTGCGAGCGCGCTCGTCTCTGCGCGCGTGCGGGCGAAGATCAGCGCGCTTTTGATTGGCTCGATCTCGAAAAGACGCGTGAGCGCGTTGGTCTTGTCCAATTCGTGGACGAGATAGTAGCGCTGTTCAATCGCCAGGGCGTTGAGAGAATCTCGTTTGATGGTGACAGATTGCGGGTCCCGCATGAAGCGGTTTGCGAGGGCACGGATACGCGGAGGCAGGGTCGCGCTGAATAAGGCAGTCTGCCTCTCCGGCGGAGTTTCCGCAAGAATCTTTTCCACATCTTCCATGAAACCCATGTTGAGCATTTCGTCGGCTTCATCGAGCACGAGCGTACGGATATGTTTGATATTGAGGGCTTTGCGTTCGATGAGATCAAGCAAACGACCCGGCGTGCCAACGACAACATCCACGCCGCGATTGAGTTTGCTGATCTGCGGACCATAAGGCTGCCCGCCATAGACGGCGAGCACGCGCACATCGAGGCGCTTTCCATATTCGGTCATCGAATCGGAAACCTGCAACGCGAGTTCGCGCGTGGGCGCGAGAACCAGCGCTTGCACATGACGATCCGGTTTAAAGTTGTGAAGAATAGGGAGGGCGAAGGCGGCGGTCTTGCCTGTGCCGGTTTGCGCCTGCCCGATCACATCTGCTCCGTTGAGCATGATGGGGATCAGAGCGGTTTGGATAGGCGTGGGCTTGTTATAGCCGAGTTCCGTGATTGCCTGCATGATCTCGTCACGCAGGTTTAGAGAAGTAAATTCGGTTGTCATCTTAATCCTTTTTATTTCCGTCATTGCGAGGGCGCCAACCCGACACTTGCACCTGGCGCAAGTGCAGGTGAGCAATCTCCTAATCGTGTTGGGGATTGCTTCGTCGGGCTTCGCCCTCCTCGCAATGACGCGGTTATACGGGATGTTCCGATGACTCCGTTTAACTTCCTTCTTGCCAACAAAGTTTACTTTTGCAAGCAAACCCGCCCAACAAAAAAGCCCGAGTAGTTTTCATCGGGCTTGTAGTTCAGAGTGATCAAAACAATTTCCCAAAAATTTTGCCCTCCATCCTGAGCATAGTCGAAGGAGAGAGCGACGGGAGTATAACATGGATTTCAGAAAAGCGATAAATTTGCAGTCGCGCCCTTGGCGTATTGAAATCGCAACTGAATTTCAAACCAATCAGTGTAGAATGGGGTCAACGAGGAGCAAGGCATGGATAAACTTCAACCCGGGCAAATGCTCGGCGCATATCGTATTATCAATCAAATCGGGCAGGGGGGCATGGCAGCCGTCTATAAAGCCTACCAGCCATCCATGGATCGCAATGTGGCGATCAAAGTCCTGCCGAGTCAACTTGCAGAGAGTCAGGAATTCGCGGCTCGCTTTCAACAGGAGGCGCGCATCATTGCCAGGCTCGAACACCCGCACATCCTGCCAGTCTTCGATTATGGGGAGAGCGATGGCGTCACCTATTTCGTGATGCGCTATCTCGAAGCGGGGACCCTCAAAACCAAAATGGAGGCAGGTCCGCTTTCATTGAACGAGATAGACCGTCTTTTCACACAGTTAGCCGAAGCGCTGGGGTATGCGCACAGTCACGGAATTGTTCATCGCGATCTGAAACCCGCCAACGCCCTCGTTGATGAAGAGGGGAATCTATTCCTCACCGATTTCGGCATTGCAAAACTTTTGGAAAGCGCCTCCCCTCGTTTGACACAGACCGACGCCATCATGGGTACGCCCGCCTACATCAGCCCCGAACAGGCAAAGGCGCAAACAGTTGACCAGCGCTCCGATATTTATTCGCTGGGCATCATCCTCTATGAAATGGTCACAGGCCGTGTGCCTTTCGTTGCCGATACGCCGCTCGCTGTCATTTTGAAACATATCAACGATCCGTTGCCATTACCGTCCATGATCAAAACGGATATTCCAGAGTCCATTGAAAGGGTAATTCTAAAAGCGCTTGCCAAGGAACCGGGAGACCGCTATTCCACCGCCGCGGAATTTCTCGCCGCATGGAAGCGCGCACTGGAGGAGAAGGACACGATCCGCCGCGCGCCCGAAAGGATATCCTCACCCGCTCCACGCGCCGGGACGCCTGCTCCTGCTCCGAAAACCGCGTCCAAATCTGGAAGACCCACCGGCTGGGTCATCGGTTGCCTCGCAGGCGGATGCCTTTTATTATCGGTGGCAGGCATAGCCGTCTTTGCTTCCGGTTCGCAATTTCTTTCATTCCTCGGTCCAGCCGCAGACACTCCCCTGCCCACACAAACACAGAAGCCCCTCCCGCCCACAGAAACCCCAGCGCCCACAGAGACCCTGATTCCCGTGGTCACTTTCACTGGCGAAATCCTTCTGGAAGATGATTTTTCCACAGAGAACTGGGGGACTCTCACCGATTCAGATAATTCCGTGGAGTATGATGGCGAAGCCCTGCGGATGCAGATCTTCCAGGAAAACTGGTTTGTATGGAGCACACCCAACAGTGAGATTTATGAGAATATTCACGTGGAGGTCACTGTCACCAATAACGATGGGGAAGCCACCACAGCATTCGGGATCATGTGCCATCAACAGGAGGCAGGCGCGTCGTACTATTATTTAGCCATGACCCCAGGTGGAGAATACGCGATTGCAATCGCGGCAGATGGACAATCGGATATATTTTTCACAAACGACGATCAGTGGGCAGATTCGGGGTTGATCACGCAGAATGCCGCTTCGTATCGCGTCGGCGCTGACTGCGGCAACGGCGCACTGACGCTTTATGTGGATGGTCAATTGATCGATTCGGTTTCAGACAGCACATATACCAGCGGAGGCGCGGGTCTCTTCACCTGGAGCGGGGATAATGTCAGCGCCGCCGATGTAACTTTTGACGATTTCATCATCAGATCGCTGGAATAGAATTTGAAGACCTACAAGATCAAGGGATGCAGCGATGGGCGATAATAGATCCATGGAAGCCGAACAATTATGGCGCGAATGGTTCACAACCAGCGCATTCAGCGCCGAAAAGCGAATCCATCGCATGCTTCGGTTACTTCCTCACGAACCGCGTTGTAAATTCTGTAACGCGCCGTTTCAGGGAATTGGGAGCGTCTTGGTTCGAGCCGTGTACGGCAAAAAACAATCCAGTCTGAATCCGCGTTTCTGCAGTGTGTGCGAAGACTTCGCAGGCAAATTCCCAGGAGGAGCAGAGGTTGAAATGTCCATGCTGTTCGCGGACGTGCGCGGTTCCACGGCGCTTTCCGAACAAATGAGCCCAATGGATTTCAGTCGGCTGATCAATCGGTTCTACGTCAATTCGACCAACGCCATCATTGAAGAGGATGGATTGGTGGAAAAACTGGCAGGAGATGCGGTCGCCGCGTTTTGGGGCGCGGGTTTTGCAGGTCCCAATTACGTGCAACGCACCCTGAACGCGGCACAGAATATGTCGAGCGCCATGAAACAACAGGGCATTCCAGTTGGCATCGGCGTACATGCGGGCGTCGCTTACTTTGGCGCGATGGGCACAGCTAACGGTCTCATGGATATTGCGGCAATTGGCGATGAGGTAAACCTCGCCGCGCGTCTGGCTTCAAAAGCCGCTGCGGGCGAGATCATCGTCAGCCAGAAAGCGTTGAAAGAGGCAGGAACAGATGGAAGTGGGTTTGAGTCGCGCAGTCTGGAATTGAAGGGATTTCGTGAACCTGTCCTTGTGCGCGTGATGCGCGGTTAATTTGAGAGGCTGAATTATTTGCCTATAGGTGAGAGGGACCGTGTGTCACTCTCATTTATTTTCCTTTGTATCTTTCATGGCTTTGTGGTTAAATTCCCCAGCAATGGACTCTAAAACCCTGCATGTTCTCGAATATGACAAAATCCTCGAGCGGCTGAAAGCCTTCTGTGATTTCTCCGCTTCGATGGAATTGGCGCGCGCTCTTGAGCCGACCAATTCTTATGATCTCGCGTTAGCCCGTCTCGCAGAAACAACCGAAGCGCGCAAATTATTCTCTACAAGCGACATCGGCATCGGGGACGCGCATGACATCCGCGCGGCTGTTGATCTTGCCGCGCGCGGCGGCGTACTCGACCCGCAACAACTGCTGGACATCAAGTCCACGCTGATCTCCTGCCGCGACCTGAAGAAATCATTGGAACGCAAGACGGACGATTTCCCGCGTCTCGCGCAGATTGCGGCTGGTTTGCCCGACCTCCACGGAATCGTGGACGCGATCACGCGCGTGCTCTCCGACCGCGGCGAGGTGCTGGATTCCGCGTCGCCAAAACTTGCCTCACTGAGACGTGAGATCAAAGTGGCGCACGGACGATTAATGTCGCGCCTGCAAAAATACCTCACCGAGTCTGCGAATAAATTACAGGAGCCGATCATCACACAACGCGATGGGCGTTACGTCATCCCGTTGCGCGCGGAGTTCAAGGGCAGCATCAAAGCCGTTGTCCACGATCAATCCTCCAGCGGCGCGACGTTGTTCGTGGAACCGTTACCTGTTGTAGAACTCAACAATGAACTGCGTGAATTGGAATTGCAGGCGCGCGACGAGGAACGACGCATTCTTTACGAACTCTCCGTGCAAATCGGCGAACACGCGACAGAGTTCAAGTATGGCGTTGAAAATCTGGCGATGCTTGACCTCATTTTTGCGAAGGCGAAATATGCGGAGGAGTTGAAGGCGAGTGAGCCGATTCTTCACCCAATGAAAGACGAAAGAGGAAAGAATGAGCGAATTCCTCTTTCCTCTTTCGTCTTTCGTCTAATGCAAGCAAGGCATCCTCTCCTTGATCCCAACACCGTGATCCCAATTGACATCAACCCGAAGGAAGGCACTCGCGCCATCGTCATCACGGGTCCGAACACGGGCGGCAAAACCGTCTCGTTGAAAACCGTTGGTCTGCTTGCCCTCATGGCGCAAAGCGGACTGCACATCCCTGCGCAAAGCGGCTCGGAGTTGCCATGCTTTCACGATGTCTTTGCCGATATCGGCGACGAGCAATCCATCGAGCAATCGCTCAGCACGTTCAGCGGTCATATCACGAATATCATTCGCATCCTAAAACACATTGACCAGCGCTCGCTCGTCATCTTCGATGAACTCGGCGCGGGCACTGATCCACAGGAAGGCGCGGCATTAGCGCGCGCGATTTTGAGTCACCTTCTCGAAACAGGATGCACGACTCTCGTCGCGACACATTACCCTGAACTCAAAACATTCGCGCATTCAACAGAAGGAGTGGTCAACGCTTCTTTGGAATTCGACATCAAGACTCTTAGCCCGACTTATCACTTAACGATTGGACTCCCTGGACGATCCAACGCGCTGCTCATTGCACAACGACTCGGTCTTCCCCAGCCGATCATTGATTCCGCCAAAGCAGAGATCCACCCCGACGACCTGCGCGCCGATAAACTGCTCGACGACATCCGCAAGGAACGCAACCGCACCTCGCGTGAACGTCAGAAGTTGGAGAAAGCGCGCGGCAAACTGGAGGCGCAAACAAACGAAATCGAAAAACGACTCGAGAAGATCGAAGATGAACGCCGCGACGTGTTAGCCAAAGCCCGCGCCGAAGGCGAATTGGAAGTGGCTGTCCTAAAACAAAATATGGAATCGCTTAAATCGCAACTGAGGAAAGCCAGGCAACCTCTCGAAGCGTTGAAAGAGATTGAAGAAAAACTTGAAGTGATGGAAGAAAAAACAGAATCCCCCGTCGAACGTCGAATGTCAAATATCGCGGATCAATCGTCAATCGTCAATCGTAAATCGTCAATTCAACTGGGCGAGCGAGTCACTGTCAGCACGCTGAATGCCGATGGGGTGGTGACAGCCCTGGGTGAGTCTGATGCGGAAGTCCAGATCGGGAGTCTGCGCGTGAGGGCGAGGCTGTCTGACTTGCAGAGGAAATCCAGTGAATCAGTTGTCAGCGATCAGTTATCCCCAAAGGGGACGCTGTCAGTGACCAGTCGTCAGACATCAACAGTCAGCGCGAAATCACCAGGTCTTGAATTAAATCTGCGCGGCAGGCTGGTGGATGAGGGACTCGCTGAGTTGGAACATTACCTGGAGCGCGCGTATTCGGCGGGACTGTTGTTCGTGCGGATCGTGCACGGCAAAGGGACGGGCAAACTGCGCGACGCGGTGCGAAAGGCGTTGAAGGAAAGTTCGTATGTCGCGTCGTTTGAGGAGCCGAAGGATGATGAAGGCGGCGCGGGCGTGACCGTTGCGAAGATGGCGAAGTAAAAGCGGATCACGATTATGAAACCTGCTTTTACGCAAAAAAAATTTAAAGCACACGGAGGAAAGATTTGGGCGGAGAGCGTTGAGGGAAGTGGAAGCGCGTTTTACTTTTCGATTCCGTTAGTTTAACAATTGCATAATTGTTTTGCGTCCGCAAACCCTCTGCAAAGCACGGATTTACGACTCCGTGCTATCCTATGGGCATGGAAATATTCTTGGTCTTTACAGTGATTGCAATGTTTGCAGTCGTCATCATTGATACGGGGCAGAAGCGGCGTGCCTACCTGTGCCAGCGGGTTGAGGTCACAAAGCGGCCTGCACCTACCAGGAAATAGTTTCATTCTCTCCTCTGCGCACAAGAGCCTGGTCTCCTCCCAGGCTCTTGTGCCTTTAATCGTTAACCAACTCTTAAACCAATCTTGATGTGTCCTTAAATCTCCCTTGATACATTCAGCGTGTATGAAAAGGAGAATTTATGGGACTCGCTGACTTGCACATCCATACCATTTACAGCTACGACGGGACCGCCTCAGTTCAGGCAGTGTTGAAACGCGCAAAACAGATCGGGCTGGACGTGATCGCCATTACAGACCACGACGAAATCACCGGTTCATTGAAGGCACTGGAACTGGCATCCAGATACGGAGTGGAAGTAATCCCTGCCATCGAGATCACAACAGCCGAAGGCGACCTGCTCGCATTGAACATCACTGAAGAAATCCAACGCGACCTGCCATTGATTGAAACGATTCTCAAAGTCGGTGAGTTGGGCGGTTTTTGTATTGCCCCGCACCCCATGGCCGGCGGGATTAGCATGAAAAGCCTGAGCGCCTGTTCGATCTTGAGGGCGCTCAGAAACGCTGACGTGGCACAAACTTTAATTGCCATCGAAACCTACAACGCCACAACGCTCGACAAAATGAGCAACCACTACGCGCGCATCCTTGCGAATCGGTTGAACCTCACACAAACCACCAGCAGTGACGCGCACGTGGTCGAAGCGATCGGTCTCGGCGCGACAGAATTCGATGGGCACACCGCGCGGGATTTGATCAAGGCATTGCACAAAGGTAACGCGCGCCAGCACAAGAAAAAAGAATGGAACTCCGTCCGCATCCTTGGGAGTTGAGCGGCAAATTATGTTGGCAGTGCCTTTACACGCCTTGCCAATGCAACATAAATGAACAATGGAAACGATCCTTATCACCATCCTGGTCCTGTTCTTGATGGTACTCTTTGGAGATTGAAATGGAAACAATACTTCTGACATTCATGATCTTGAGCCTGCTTGTGGTCTTTGCGATTGACGTTGCCCAAAAGCGGCGCAAGTTTCTATCGAAATAAAGGCAAATAAAAAATGAAACATATCCTCGTAACCAACGACGATGGCGTGCTCGCGCCGGGCTTGCTGGCGCTCACGCAGGAAATGCGTCGGCTGGGAAAGGTTTCGGTACTCGCGCCAGACCGAAATTGGTCCGGAGGCGGTCACGTCAAAACATTGGATCGCGCGTTGCGCGTGAAGGAAGTCCGCCTCGCGGATGGCACACAGGCGTTTGCCAGCGACGGCGCGCCCTCCGATTGCGTCGCGCTCGCCACGCTCGGATACTTCAAAGAACCGATTGATCTCGTTGTCTCTGGCATCAACGCGGGCGCGAATCTTGGGCACGATGTCACCTATTCGGGAACTGTCACCGCCGCGATGGAAGCCGTGATCGCGAACGTGCCCGGTATCGCGGTTTCGCTTGAAACAGTGGATGGACACCTCGGAGAAATTGACTTCGCACCCGCGGCGCGCGCGGCTTCGAAGATCGTTCGCCAGGTGATCGAGAACGGTCTCGCGCACGAAATTCTGCTCAACGTCAATGTGCCATTTCTCGCTGACGATAAGATTCGCGGCATCGCACTGACCCGGCAGGGACTGCGCGTCTATCACAGCCGCCTCGACGAACGTACAGACCCGCGCGGCAAACCCTATTACTGGATCGGCGGCGACGCCCCAACGGGCGTCCCCGAACGCGGCACCGATGTAGGCGCGCTGGCGGAGGGTTACGTCTCCGTCACACCGCTTCAACTCGATCTCACTGCCTATCGCGCCATCACCGACTTGAACACCTGGCACTGGGACGAATCATCTTTTGAAACAACACTGCCGGAAGTATTGCAGAAAATGTCTTTCTTTCGCAGTGATTGAGTTTCATCTCCTCCTTGTCCTGGTCTCCTTCGCGAGACGTTGCCCGTCATCCACGCAGGATGGCGGGCAATTATTTTTATTCTTTGTGTCACCCTGAGCGATAGCGAAGGGTCTCTGAGATCATCGTAGGGATTCTTCGCCGCAAAGCGGCTCAGAATGACACATCCTCTGTTAGGGGCAGGTCTGAGACCTGCCCCTAAATGCAACCTTTAACAAGACGTTAACCCGTTCTTCCATCGCCCTTAAAAGGGATTTGTTATCATCTCATTGTTATAAAATTCAAAAGGAGAAAAGAAATGACCAAATTTGCTCGTTCATTACTGTTCGTGTTTGTGATCGCCAGCTTCGTGCTCGCCGCGTGCGCGCCCGCCGCGGAGACTGAAGCGCCCGCAACCGAAGCGCCCGTTGTTGAGCCGACAGCCGTTCCCGCTCAACCCACTGTTGCCCCAACCGCTGACCCTATGGTAATGTATTTGCCCGATGCGGTTTCCGGTGACATTATCACTGCCGGTTCGTCCACCGTCTTCCCCCTCTCTGAGCGCATGAAACAACGCTTCGAAGAGGAAGGCTTCACGGGCAATCTCACTGTTGACAGCATTGGCTCCGGCGCCGGTCTTGAACGCTTCTGCGTTGCCGGTGAAACCGACATCGCCAATTCATCCCGTAAGATCAAAGACAGCGAAGTGGAATCCTGCAAGGGTATTGGCCGCGAACCTGTTCAATTCCAGGTCGGTATTGACGCTCTCGCTGTTGTTGTCAGTTCTGAAAATGATTTCCTCGCCGACGTCACCAAGGCTGAACTTGCCCAAATCTTCTCAACCGCTGAGAAGTGGTCCGATGTGCGCGCCGAGTGGCCCGCCGAACCTATCCTACGTTTCAGCCCTGGCACCGACTCCGGCACGTTCGATTACTTTGTTGAAGCCGTAATGGGTCCTGCGTTCCCGAACGCCGAAGGAAAGGCTGATCTTGCAGCAGGCGAAGCCGCCATTCTCGAATCCGCTGGCACCCAATTCTCGGAAGACGATAACGTTCTCGTTCAGGGTGTGCAGGGTTCGCCCTATGCCATTGGTTACTTCGGTTACGCCTATTACCAGGAAAATGCTTCAACCCTCACAGCGCTTTCCGTGGATGGCGTTGCTCCCACCGCTGAAACTGCCGAAGCCGGTGAATACCCAATCTCGCGTCCGCTCTTCATTTACAGCGACGCCACGATCATGAAAGAGAAACCCCAGGTTGCCGCCTTCATCTACTTCTACATTATCTATGTCGCTGATGAAATCCTCGATGTCGGTTACTTCCCTGTCAGCGATGCCAAAGTTCAGGAAAATCTCGACGCCTTGCTCGCCGCATTGGGTATGTAAACCTGTAAGGTAAGACAGTAAAGTTAGACCTTCCCTCTCCAAATTTGGAGAGGGAAGGTAATTTATTGTAAAATAGAGACACACATTTTGATTTGAGAGGAGGCGCTTGCATGGCTGAAATAACATTGAAGAATGCGGAAAAGAAAGCATCCACGTTTAATTTGCGACGCAAGCCTCGTTTGGGGGAAACGATCATTCAAGGATTATTATTCTTTAGCGGTTTTTTCTCCATATTCGTAACTCTTGGCATTGTTTATGAACTTGGAAAAGAGGCTTTGCTTTTTTTCCAGATGCCTGAGGTGAATATTCTCGCCACAATCACCACCACAGAGTGGAAACCGCATGTCGGCAAATTCGGCATCTGGCCCCTGCTCACCTCTACATTGATAACGACATTGATCGCGATGGCAATCGCCATCCCGTTGGGAATGAGCGTGGCGGTGTTTTTGAGTGAATATGCCACTCCAAGAGTTCGCACCACCCTTAAACCAATCCTCGAAGTGCTGGCTGGTATTCCCACCATTGTGTACGGATATTTCGCGCTGACGTTTATGACTCCCATCTTGCGCGAAATCTTCGGCAGGGATGTGGTTCAAATCTACAACACGGGTTCAGCCGGTTTGGTGATGGGGATTCTTATTCTGCCTCTCATTACTTCCATGACGGAGGATGCTTTGAGCGCGGTGCCGCGTTCGTTGCGTGAAGCTGCGTATGGTATGGGCGCGACCAAGCTGGAAGTCGCATTGCAGATCGTTGTTCCTGCGGCTCTTTCCGGCATTGCCGCCGCCATCATCGTTGGCATCTCTCGCGCGATTGGTGAGACCATGATCGTGGCAGTTGCCGCGGGCGCGGGACCCAACTTCACGTTCAGTCCCTTCGTTGGCGCAGAGACCATTACAGGACACATTGTGCGAATCTCGGGCGGCGATTTGAGTTACGACTCGATTGACTACAACAGCATTTTTGCGCTTGGGCTGTTCCTGTTCTTCGTCACCCTTGCGCTCAACATCATCAGCCAGGCAATCGTGCGCCGCTTCCGCGAGGTGTACGAATGAAGGAAAAAACAATCGTTCAGGGTTTTGCGAACAATCTCGATGCGCGCAATCGTAAAGGCGTGATCTGGCATGTCATCTTTCAAGCCTCCACTGTTGTCGGCATTCTTGCGCTGATCGCGCTGATGCTCAATGTGATCAATAGCGCGTTCGGTTATGTTGCCTATGAAGCCAGAGTAGATCCTGATTCTCTCGCAGTGGACGGCACAGCTCTTGAAGAACAAAGCAAAGAACAGTTGGTGGCGCTCCTTCAATCCACTCTCTCGAGCGGCGCGTACAATAAATTGGATAATGAAAAGCCCTTTGTTGACCGCTCCCGCGAAGAAGTTTTTCAATTGGTCGTTGAAAGGATCATCAGACCCCAAGTCGTAGAGGTATGGAATTTGTGGCCTTCCCTCACCCAACCGGATGAAATTCGCGCAACCGTGACAAAAGACCATCCAGAGACGGAACTGGATTTTGTCTCCTGGCTCACGTATGATTTTGTCACCCGCCCACAGACGAGTGAACCGTTCACAGCGGGTGTTCGCACCGCCATTCTCGGTTCGCTCTGGACGATCCTGTTCACGATTTTGCTCGCCTTTCCAATCGGTGTCGGCGCCGCCATCTATCTGGAGGAATACGCCTCGGATAACTGGCTCAATCGGATCATTCAAACCAACATCAATAACCTGGCAGGTGTGCCGTCCATTGTGTACGGCATTTTGGGTCTCGCTATTTTCGTCCGCACGCTGGAACCGCTCACGAGTGGCGAAGTGTTCGGGTTGGTGGACCCAACCACAGCGAATGGGAGAACCGTTTTGTCCGCCGGTCTCACCCTCGGTCTGCTGGTGCTTCCGATCATCATCATCAACGCGCAGGAGGCGATCCGCGCGGTTCCCAGATCGCTTCGTAACGCGAGTTTCGGGGTCGGCGCGACCAAGTGGCAGACGGTCTGGTCGCATGTTTTGCCAAATGCCTTGCCCGGCATTCTGACCGGCACCATCCTTGCCGTCTCACGCGCAATTGGCGAGACCGCGCCGCTCGTAGTGGTCGGCGCATCCACAGCGATCAGTTTCGATCCCGACTCGCCATTTTCAAAATTCACCACGCTTCCCATCCAAATCTACCAGTGGACTTCGCGCCCGCAGGATGAATTCCAAAGCCTTGCCGCGGCGTCCATTCTTGTGCTGTTAGTGTTGCTGCTCAGCCTGAATGCATCCGCTGTTCTGTTACGCAACCGCTTCAGCAGGAGATTCTAAGCATGACAGCGAACAATAACTCACACGAACAGCAATACGTTCTCGAAACGCATAACCTTGATATTTACTACGGCAGTTTCAAAGCTGTGACCGACGTGAACATGAAAGTGGAACGCAACAAGATCACCGCGATCATTGGTCCATCAGGTTGCGGAAAGTCCACGTTGTTGCGCGCCTTCAACCGCATGAACGAACTCTTCGCCGGAACATCCATCAGGGGGCGGGTCATGTTCGACGGAGAGGACATTTACGCGCGGGATGTGGACCCGGTGGAAGTGCGGTATCGAATCGGCATGGTCTTCCAGAAACCCAACCCATTCCCCAAGAGCATCTACGAAAACATCGCCTGGACTGCGCGCATCCACGGCTACAAAGGCAACATGAACGAACTCGTGGAAAATTCCCTGCGCCAAGCCGCATTGTGGGATGAAGTAAAAGACAAGTTGCAACAATCGGGCTTATCTCTCTCCGGCGGACAGCAACAGCGTTTGTGCATTGCCCGCGCCATTTCGATCAAGCCTGAAGTCATTTTGATGGATGAACCCGCCTCCGCGCTCGACCCGATCGCGACTCTGAAAATCGAAGAGTTGATGCAGGAACTCAAAAAGAATTACACGATCACAATCGTCACCCACAACATGCAACAAGCCGCGCGCGTATCCGATTACACCGCCATGATGATGCTCTCGGGCGAGGGAGAACGATCCGGTACTGTCATCGAATTCGATGAGACCAACCGCATCTTCACAATCCCGAAAGATAAACGCACCGAAGATTATGTGACGGGCCGCTTCGGGTAACGACGTATAATCGAACAGAGAATTGAGGTAGCTATGCCCAGAAAAACTTTTGAATCCGAAATCCAGCAGGTCAAGGATGATGTGCTTGTCCTTGGGAGCATGGTGGAGCAGGCGATTCATGGCTCGGTGGACGGGTTGAAGAAACGCGACCTGAAAGCCGCTCAAAAACTGATTGACGATGATCTCGAGATCAACAAAAAACGGTTCGATATCGAAAATAAATTGATGGTGTTGATCGCCACGCAACAACCCATGGCGCATGACCTGCGTTTGCTGGCTTCCACCTTCGAGATCATTTCAGAACTCGAACGCATGGGAGATTATGCCAAGGGCATCGCCAACATCAATATCCGCATGGGGGATTTGCCCCTGCTTAAGCCATTGATTGATATCCCGCGTATGGCTCAGATCGGGGCGGATATGCTCCATCGCGCATTGACGGCATTTGTCAACGAGGATGTGGACGCCGCAAAAGCAATTCCCGTTGAGGACGATGAAGTGGATGCGCTCTACAATCAGATTTATCGCGAGTTGATGACCTTTATTATCGCCGATCCAAAGACCATCGAGCGCGCCAACTGGCTCCTGTGGGTGGCGCATAATCTGGAGCGTGTCGCCGACCGAGTCACGAACATCTGTGAACGCACCGTGTTCATTGCAACCGGTGAGATGAAAGAGATCAAATCCACTGACGATGAATTCTGGAAACAGCAGAAGGGATCATGAAAACCGTTCTCTTTCTTTGCACAGGCAACTCCTGCCGTTCGCAAATGGCTGAAGCGATTGTCAACGCCCGCTACGCTGAGTGGCGGGCGGTTTCTGCGGGCACAAAGCCTGCGGGGTATGTCCATGAGTTGGCAATTGAAGCGTTGAATGAAATTGGAATTTCACATTCTGGTCAATCAAAACATATTGATGAACTGCACACGAAAGATTTTGATCTCGTAGTAACGGTTTGCGATTCAGCCGCGGAGGAATGTCCCGTGTGGCACGGCAAAGCGGGAAGACGCGTCCATCACAGTTTTGTGGACCCGGCTAAAGCGGATGGAACGCTCGATGAACGGAAACAGGTCTTTCGTCAGGTACGAAGCGAGATGTTGGAAGTCATCCCGAAGATACTAAATACGTAGACAAGGAAACACGAAGACAGGTAAACAAGCGTCACAAGTTTCCCTGTCTTCGTGTATACCTGTATACATCCACCTTCTGAGAGAATCCAAATGAATCATCTTTACGACATTCTCTTCGAGCCGCTTCGCATCGGACCTGTAACTGCTCCGAACTGATTTTATCAAGTATCCCACTGCAACGGATTCGGCCACCGCATGCCGCGCGGACTCGCCGCGATGCGCGGCATGAAAGCCGAGGGAGGCTGGGGCGTGATATGCACGGAGGAAGTGGAAGCGCATCACTCGAGCGACATCGCGCCGTCCATTGAGGGACGTTTATGGGATGACGACCACGTTCCCGCGCATGCCTTGATGGTGGAGAGTGTTCATAAACACGGCGCGCTGGCAGGGATCGAACTGGCTTATAACGGACTCGACGCGTCGAATTTATTTTCGCGCGTGCCTTCGCTCGCGCCGCGTTCGATGGGCACGATCGGCGGCTCGGGCTATGACCCTGTGCAAACGCGCCGCATGGATAAGGAAGATATTCGCAACGTGCGCAAATGGCATCGTGACGCGGCATTGCGCGCCAAACGCGCAGGCTACGATATTGTTTATTGTTACGCGGGCCATGGGATGACGGCGGCAAACCAATTCATTTTGAAACGCTACAACGACCGCACGGACGAATACGGCGGATCGCTTGAGAATCGCGTGCGTTTTTTGCGTGAATTAATTGAAGATACAAAATCAGTCGTTGGCGATACCTGCGCGGTGGCGTTACGTTTCTCTGTGGACGAGTTGCTCGGCGAAGACGGACTCACCCATCAAAGCGAAGGCTATGATGTGGTTGCCATGCTCGCCGAGTTGCCCGACTTATGGGATGTGAATATCAGCGGCTGGAGCAATGACTCAGCCACTTCGCGCTTTGAAAAAGAAGGTCATCAGGAAAAATATATTTCGTTCGTTAAACAATTGACAACAAAACCTGTTGTCGGTGTGGGACGATACACGTCGCCTGATTCGATGGTCTCTGCGATTCAACGCGGTGTGATGGACTTCGTCGGCGCGGCGAGACCATCCATTGCCGACCCATTTTTGCCGAACAAAATCAAAGAGGGACGAGTTGACGATATTCGCGAATGTATCGGATGCAATATCTGCGTGACAGGCGACACGCGCTTTGTGCCGATCCGCTGTACGCAGAATCCGACCATGGGAGAAGAATGGCGGCGCGGCTGGCATCCTGAGATCATTTCGCCGAAGAAGAGTGACAAGGAAGTGATGATTGTCGGCGCGGGACCTGCGGGGCTGGAAGCGGCGCGGGCGTTGGGTCAACGCGGCTATGAAGTGACTCTGCTCGAAGCGCGCAAAGAACTCGGTGGACGCGTACTTCGTGAATCAGCATTGCCAGGATTGAGCGAATGGCGCCGCGTCATGGATTGGCGATTGACTCAGATTAAGAAGTTGAAGAACGTTTCGGTTTATCCATCCAGCCCAATGATGGCGGAGGAGATTCTAGAATCGGGCGCGCAGAACATCATCGTCGCAACAGGCGCGACATGGAGGCGCGATGGCATGGGACGCACCTTGTGGAAACCAATTCAAGGACATGATTTAGAGAATGTATTTAGCCCCGATGATTTGATGGATGCAACTCTGGAGTCAAGGAGCTTGCTTCTTGATGTCCAACAGCAAAACCGACAGCAAGCTGTCGGACTCCAAAATGTTGTCATCTACGATGATGACCATTACTACATGGGTGGAGTCCTGGCTGAACTGTTAGCAGAACAAGGATGCAAAGTTTCGCTCGTTACACCCGCGCCGATGATTTCATATTGGTCGCAGTTTACTCTTGAGCAAGAAAGAATCCAACACAAGTTGATGAGACTTGGCGTGAAGTTGTATCCGCAGAATGTGTTAAGTGAAATTGGGAAAGATTCGGTTCGATTGTCGAATACGATTTCAGGGGATGAAATAGAATTACCGCGCGATGGAGTCGTGTTGGTCAGCGATAGAACGCCGAATGATTCTTTGTATCACTCCCTCACCCCTCCCCTCTCCCGAGGGGAGAGGGGGATTCATAGCCTCCGAATCATCGACGATGCCGAAGCGCCGAATATCATCGCGCAGGCGGTGTTCGCGGGTCATCTTGCGGCGCGGGAGTTCGATGAGGAAAAAGTTGAGGGAACGCCGTTTAAGGTGGAGAGAATGACAATACTGTGATATGAATTAATTAATGTGTTTCGTGGAGATATTATTTCTTTGGGAGAATCTGAATATGAAAAAGCGGTTCAAAAACTTCTTAAAAGTCGCAACTGGTATATTGGTTATTTATTGTGGCGTCCTGGTACGATACTTCCAATCCCTGGTTGGTCAAATCACAAAACGCCGATTGATAATTTATATTTGTGCGGAAGCGGTGTCCATGGCGGAGGTGGAGTCAGCCGGGCGGCGGGGCGGAATGTGGTGAAGGTTTTGAAATAGAATCAAAAAATCCGAAGTCAGAGTGGCTTCGGATTTTCACTTAATTTTTTTATTGACTCAGATCAAGATCTGCGGGAAATTCATTATTCTGGTCACCCACATTTCCCTTAATCATAAGAACTTTTACAAGTGCGCCACAATCTCCGCTTCAATTTGCGCCAAGTCATCAAATAATCCTGCTACATGATCCCATTTCTGTTGAACGCCATAGTACTGCGCCTTTCCAAAGGTTTCGGCCTTGGTGATGAATAGGTTTGCCGTCTCAACTTTGCCAACTTCTTCGAGAAAACAAGCAGCGTCCGTGCAGCGACGGGCGCCGACGGGCAAAGCAAAATGTATGAGCAGGCCAATAAAGTTATCCATGGGATCTCGACGGAGTATGTCGGCGACACGGGTAAAGGCGCCCGGGCCACCATACGCAACAGGGCCGGCCGGATGCGCGCGAATCAGCTCCTGAGCATTATGGAGTGTGGCATCAAGCATTGTGTGTCGAGCATCGCTTCGTTTGGCTTGGAAGTTGAAGCGTAAGGTATATGCGTGTTCGGCATACCCCAGATCCTTGGCATACAAAGCGCGTATAAGGTCGGCAAGAGGCAAGATAACAAAGGGGTAGAGTTGCGGATCATGCACCTGCACCATCTCGCCCTGGAGTTTGAGGGCGACGATAAAGTGATCGCCACCACGCTTATGCTGATGATTGGGATCATAAGGTAAGAAGCCCATATCAAGAGGGCCAAGCAACACCGGCCCCCACCTCAGCGCCTCTTGGAGTTTAGCGCTGGCAGCATCCGCTTCATTGCTACGCCATAACTCGCACGCCCACCCGAGTGTTTCAAGGACGCGCGTCACCCCTGCGTCAGGGTCTATGGGACTAGGGTTGGGAAAAAACAAAGGGTTTTCGAGTTGCAGGAAAGTGGTTCCAAAAGGCATTCCTGTCATGCACTCAATTAAACCCGTGGTGGGCAGATGATCCATACCAGCTTGCTCAAGACACATGCGCAAGCTGTTGCTATAACAGTACGCGCTGTTACCGGAATAGGCAGTAAGTGTTTTATTCATGATTTTAAAGTCTCCTGTCGGAAGTTTGAGCTCAATGGATGATGGTAAATCCATTGGGCAAGAGTTGCCCCACTCTGGCAAGATGGAATTAATGGAACAACCAAACAACTTCCATCTTTGCTTCATCACCCTGTTCGTTGTACCAAACCTCACGCGGAGACTCCGCCATCTTGTAGCCGTTCTTTTGGATCCAATCCGCGGCGGCATCGTATGCGCCCAGGATGGCAGGGAAGTCACATTGCGCGCCGAGCATGGTCACACAGGCGGCGTTCCCGCCCTGCAATTGCTTCAGCTCTGTATTGCCAGTTGATTTGACCTTGCCGCTCACTGGCAGGCAAATCTCAATGGGACCATCATCCTGTTCATTGATTGTGCCGTGGTAGATGCCAAAGGGAGCATCGTCCGCTTTCAGGTTTTGCTCCTTAAGCAATATGTGGATCTCATCCAACGATTGTTGAATCGTTTCATCCAGTTTACCGGCTTTGACGCGGCGCGTGACAGTAAGCACCTGCTGGGGGGCAACCGCCTTTACATTCACTTCGAGACTCATGGGGTTTTTCTCCTTTTGGATTAGTTGGATAACGTGTTGAACCTGCGCCTGGATCTGCTCCACCTGTTTCTCACGCAAGGTCACGTACTCCCGCACCAGCGTTTCGGCTTCCGCTGATGAGGAGTCCGATACCGCGAGCACCTGCCGAATGATGGCAAGCGGCATATCCATGTCGCGCAGGCTCCGGATCATGCGCGCGCGTGGAAGTTGATCCTGCTCATAGAAACGGTACCCGGACTGAGGGTCAACGTGATGCGGCTGGAAGATCTCCAATTGATCGTAGAGCCGCAACGCCTTGATCGAGAGCCGGGTCATGTCGGCAAAAGCGCCGATGGAAAGCAAATCCTTTGGCTGATCCATGATAGCAGTATACAGTCTCCCCAAGGGGTAGAGTCAAGAGGCAGATTCATGTAGAATGTGGGCATGAAAATGGATGCAAATAGTCAGGGAAGGCTCGTCACCCTGCGCCGCTTGTTTCGTATTGGTCTCAATTCACTCTCGAACAGGAACGCATTCAATCCAATTTGATGAAACTGGGCGTGAAGTTATACCCCCAGCCTGTATTGAGTGAAATTGGGAAAGATTCGGTTCGATTGTCGAATACGATTTCAGGGGATGAAATAGAATTACCGCGTGATGGGGTTGTGCTGGTGAGTGATAGGACGCCGAATGATTCTTTGTATCACTCCCTCACCCCTGCCCTCTCCCGAGGGGAGAGGGGGATTCATAGCCTCCGAATCATCGGCGATGCCGAAGCGCCGAATATCATCGCACAGGCGGTGTTCGCAGGTCATCTCGCGGCGAGGGAGTTTGAGGAGGATAAGGTGGAGGGGACGCCGTTCAAGATAGAGAGAGTGAAGGTCTAATTTTTTTTTAACCGCCAAGCACGCGAAGAAAACCTATTCATATCTTCGCGCCCTTAGCGTTCTTCCCGGTGAAAGATTTGTTTACCACACCCGTTCCAAATCCGGGTTTGCAAGCGGTCTGCGCCCAACCTTCGCCATGTCAATCCATTCGCCGTGAATTTTCACACGCACCACGTCGGCAGTGAAATCGGTCACTGTGCCACCGTTGTTGTTGAACAGCCACGAGCCCACCGCGTAAATATCTGCTGGCACTTCCAACTTTTCGAACCGAAGAATCTTTTCCGGGTGAAAACCACCGGAGACAACAATCTTGACATTGCGACAATACTCACGCGCCGCATCTTTCCAGACTGTGGGTATGCTCCAGTTTTCCCAAGCCGAATCCAACGCCTGACGGACATTGAACACAAGACGCGGTGTTACACCGAGATCAAGCGCGGGATCGCCCAGTGGTTCAACAGAAACGTCGCGCAAACTTCCGCTGGTATCCAAACGCACACCGTATAAGACGTATTTTGCGGCTTCGGCTTCGTCACTCAGATCGTTCAACTCACGATATTTTATGAACATCGCTTCCATCGCACGCAGGGTATCGCGCACGGAGTCATTATTGAAATCCACGAGCGCGATGCGGGGAACATGCGCAGGCAGGACGCGCGAAAACTGCATCATCGCTTCCGCCGTGTCCCCGAGGAAAGAGGCAATCGCCGCGTGAGCAACTGTCCCGCCGCCCGCGCCGCCCCACCAGTCGCCTTGTGCGTCGGTTGAGACGAAGGACCCGATCTCGCTGGAATAATCTGCATTGAATCGTTTGATGGCGATGTTATAGGCATATCCATCCGCGGCTTGCACCTCATGCAGGTCAAAACGCGCAGGGAAAAATAACACAGGCTTGCCGCGCGCGGCGGTCAATGTTTCATAGACATTGGTGGCAACGCGACTCGAACGCGTGAGCACACCCAGCGATGGAGTTTCAAGCAAGGCAAAATCGCGGTAACGCCCGCGCACTTTGATGACAGGCTCGGCGTTCAACGGATTCCCATCCGATTTGACAACAACACCATCGTGAATCGCCCATGCCTCCAATTGATCTGCTGTTTCGATGAACTCATCGCCATCCCAATAGCCTGTGCAATATTTGAGCATCTCCAACGTTTTATCCACACCGACAACGATGGTATTTCCGGGTCGTCGCGTGAACCACTGCATCTCCACTTCAATGTCGCCAACGGCGATCTTTTCAGGCGAAACATCGGACGGCAAATTATGATGCTGACCGGAATACATATATTTTTCAGACGCAAGCGCGGCGAGCATTCGCCCGATGTTCTCGAAATATTTGTCCGAGTACCAGCCGCGGCGCATACGCTCGATATCGAGTTTGAAGGTTTCGTTGGTGAGGCGGGTTTTGTCGAAGATGCTCATCTATTATTTCGTTTTTTTATATTAAATAGTTTACTAAAGTTTTTTGCATCTGACGCACTAATCCAGATTTGTTCCTCTTTGATATTATTGTTTTTGTAGAACGAAGCCTTAATCCAGTAGGCATGAAACGATTCAAAGACAGCATATGTGTCGTCGATGTTATCAAGTAGCACTGGAAAAATGTTGGCAGATCGCATCCGTCTAGAAAAATAGATGCTAGAAAACGGCACGAGGTTTTTATTAACTAGAATCGTCATATGACGATTATGCTCCCACCACGGAAGCTTCCGAATATCAGCAATTGCGTTTCTATAGATCTTACGTAATACGCTTGCCCAACTCAAATCAGCAACAATCAAATACATTTTCAACCCTGGGTTATCATTCATCCTTTTCCTTATCACCTTAATAACGCGCGGCACCGTTAAAAACTCCCCAGTTTCCACAACAAAAAAGGCGTAGCGCCAATCCATCTTTAATATTTCGTCAGTATAGAATTTTAGCGTTGTAGAAGTTGGGATAGGTTTGGGAAAACGAAAAACTTTAGCATAAGGGCTTTGAGGGTAATACCTCAATTCGACTTCCCAGCCCTTATAAAGCTCCATCAGTGTTTTTCGAAATAAATCTTTTGGTAATTGGTCGCGAACATCTGGATCTAAGTTATCTTTCACGCTTTCATAAAGATAATCTATCTCTTTGTCGAAATCCTTCATGCTGACTATTCTTGAAATTTTTTTCTCTTTTTCATGTTTCATCAAACGCATTGCCTCACGAGAATAACCTATATCCTTCAGACCTATTTCCTTACATATGTCATAAAAATTAACATCGCTATTGCGATTTTTGTAATGATCAAAATATTTCCCGCTTCTATCTGATAATAATTGGCTCATATTTACAAGCCCTTTACATTTGGCAATGGAAAGACAAATTTCTATTGCTGTTCTACCTCTTAAATACTTCTCAACATTCTTCGCATCAACTTTGCGAGAAAAAGTCTCAGAAACAAGAATATGTCTCGTTATATCACGTGGAGGGTATTGAGGTCTAAAGGCCGAAAACACTTCCTCCCAAATCTTTTTAACTGTACCGCTTACTCCACCTAACATTTTTACATCCAGTAATTGATTACGATTAAACACATTTAACGCCTGCACTTTTAATGGGTTTTCTCGATTGATATGAAATATCATGGAACCAGGTTTTACACCCTCCAGTATCCGATTAAATTCTAAACTCTGCATACCGAATCCGATAACAATCAAAACAACAGGCTTGTCAGTTAATAGATATTTAATTATGCGTTGGATATCTAGCGGCACACCATAATAATCTTCTCTTGTGAATCGTAATGTTGACTTGTGGCTTGCCGTTCCGTGGGGCTTGATATAAAAAGGAAGTTCAAGAGTAGTTTCTTTTAATTTCGATTCATCAGGACAATCACCATCAGATAGAATATGGTAGTACTCCTCACGATCAAGCTCATCTTCAATGGATTGATCGAGTAGTTCATCGAAGTTGAAGTTGATAATTGCATCCAAGAATCGATGCTTCATCATGTGGGCAAGAATTTCATACCCAAGAATTGGCATGAATCGATGATTATATATTTCCTGGAGGTTGTCCCGAAGCTTTTGTGCATCGAAAGCGCTTGCGCTTAACGCACGTAAATTAGTTTCAAATGAGTTTCTGTCCAAATTATATGTTTGCGAGAGGCGATCCAATTCAGCATCTAATGCTGCATTTGGCATAATAGCTTTTTCTTTTAACTTTAATAATGCTTCCTTAGCCAACGGAAGACCAACTGAATGGCTAGCACCTGCACCAACCACAGCTATCACTCGCCGTTCAATTCGATCAGCAAGAACATTGTTTCTGACGAGTTTATCCCATTCAGACGGCTCAAGAGAAACTCGAAGATGGTTTTTTACAAGACAATGCGCTAATTCAGAGATTGCTTCTTGAAGCTTCTGACTCTTATTTTTGTTAGACATTTTGGACTCCCATTTCACTTACACTTTGACAAATTGAGATCAATGAATAACAAATTACTCCGTTGATCTCACAACATTCATTCCCGCTTTGGCAAATCGTTCATATGCCGCGTTTGCCGCGTCGGTGTGATCCACCGCGCCGGGGACCATGACTGGAGAGGTGCAATCTTCAAGCAGGTAGACTTTCTTCGCGAGGGCGGGGTCTGTGGCGTTGATGTCGTTGAGAAGGTCGGAAACTGTCCATGCGACGCAGTGGGATTTGGCTTGACCCGCAATGATGAGTTTATCAACTTGTTGTAATTGTTCGATGAATTTGGGGTTATGAGTTCCCAATGTTTCGCCCATGGGACCCGTCAGCACTTCGGGACCGATGACGGAATAATTTTCCGTGAAGGGTTTGTCGCCTTTGAGTTCTATTTCGTATTGCGTAGTGCGTGCGATGGAATGAAAGAATAATGCCTCTTCCACGGAAGAGACCAGCGCGTGACCGATCCCTCCGAGCATGGCGTGATAGGGCCAGATCGTGAGCGCGTATTTGCCTTTCTTCTCCAATTCCTCGGCATAGTGGATCATCATCTGCTGTCCGTATTCGGGAGCGATATTGAATTCATTTGCAAGCATGGGATTGAATGTCCATGTGCCATCGCGTAGTTCGGTGGCGTGGATGTCGGTGTAAGGTGACGGATGATTCCCGTCTTTATCTACGAAGAAGATGGCGTGGAAGACTTGCATCACCTTATGCGTGTCCATGGTGGCGGTGATGTGGGTGATGTTCGCGAGATTGCGATAGATGAATTGGCACAGGCGCGTGTTGTCTTCGACGGCGCCGCGTCCACTGCGCCCGCCGACGTAGAGTTCGAACTCGGGGATGCAGAAGGTGTTTTGCACGTCAATCAGCATCAGCCAGGTACGCGTCGTCGAAACAGAGGCAGGCTCGAGTGAGTGAAGACGCGCCCAGTCCCGCGCTTGTTTTGCGCGCTCCTCGTAGGGAATCCGCCAGACCGCGCCGACTTTGTCCACGTCAAAAAATTCTGGGATGGGTAAAACGGATTCGTTCATTTCATGTCCATTGCTTTCCTGCCGTCGAGTAACTTGATGGTGTACATTCCGTCTTGACCAAGTATAACGCTTTATGCAAACAGGGTTTGACTTTTTTTTCCGAACCCTGTACACTAGGCGAAACCAATTCGCGGCAAGGAGAACTTATTATGGCTCAATTTCAACTCATCATGCGGTCTGGTCCGACACCCGGCGCGGCGTTCGCGCTGGAAGGCGACCAGATGACCATCGGCCGCGACTCAACCAACGAGATCACGATCAACGATGCGGAAATTTCGCGCCGTCATGCGCGTTTGACATTTCAAGGCGGGAAGTACGTGCTGGAAGATCTCGGCTCCACCAACGGGACGTTTGTGAACGGCCAACGATTAGCCGGACCGCGCGTGCTGAAAGCGGGCGAAGTGGTTTCGTTCGGCGAACAGATCGTGCTGGTTTTTGAAGCCTCCACGTTCGACCCCGCGGCAACAGTAGCTTCGCCGCGCGCCTCGGCTGTGGCTTCGGTTCCGCGACCAACAACTCCTCCGCCTCCTCCCCCTGCCGAATATGCGGGGAGTGTCCCTTCCAGCCCGGCGCCCATCTCTTCGATGCCTGCAAAGAAATCCAACACGACCACGCTGATCATCATTGGGGTTGCCATATTCCTGTTCGTGTGTATATGTGGATCTGTATTATTGTGGGTGGATAATGATGTCACTGGAGTAAGATGGTGCATGTTTCCATTCAACATCCTGGCGAGTATTTTCGGGTCGGCTTGCCCATAAACTCCTGAATGCCCTCCCAGACTTCGGAAGTCTCGCAGACTTCCGAAGTCTTTTTTATTGGTAGAATAGGCATCATCATGGAGAAATCATTATGACTGAAACATCCGCATCCTCGCCGCGTTGGGGATCAACAACCAAACTGTTGTTTGGCCTGATCTTCATCGGCATACTCGTCTTCCTGTTAAACCGTTTTGCCAGCCTCATCACGCCGCTGTTGATGATCTTCATCCTCGCGTACTTGTTGCATCCAGTCACTGCATGGATCTCACGCGGACTGGGCATCTCGTGGCGGGCTTCTGTAAACATCCTATATCTCGTTGTTCTGGTTCTGTTAATCGCCCTGCTCACTGTGGGCGGCGTGGGATTGGTGCAACAAGTGCAAAGCCTGATCGTCTCGGTTCAGGATATTTTCACCAACCTTCCCGTCTACATCGAAACTATTTCAGGGCAGGTCTTTGAGTGGGGTCCGTTTCGATTGGATATGAGCACCGTAAAACTCAACGACATCAGCAGTCAATTGCTCTCGTACGTCCAGCCGTTGCTCGGGCGGACGGGTAATATCCTGAGCGCCATCGCGGGCGGCGCGGCTGAAGTGTTCGGCTGGACGTTCTTTATCCTCCTTGTTTCTTATTTTGTGATGGCAGAAAGCAGCGGCTTAAGAGGCGATCTCTTCAAAGTGGATCTGCCCGGTTACGGAGAGGACTTTCGCAGGTTGGGCAATGAATTAAGCCGGATCTGGAACGCCTTCCTGCGCGGGCAAATTTTGATCTTCATGCTTGCTTCGGTGGTGTACACGATCCTCTTCTCGATCCTGGGTGTGAAATATGCCATCGGGCTGGCGCTCATGGCAGGGCTGGCAAAATTCCTTCCCTACATCGGACCGTTCATCACCACTGTAACAATAGCGCTGGTCACATTCTTTCAACCCGACAAGCCGCTTGACCTGTCCGATCTTTGGTACATGGCAGGCGTCCTGGCGATCACCTCCGTCACTGACCAAATCATAGACAACCTGATCACGCCGCGCATCATGGCGCGGACGTTGAAAGTACACCCTGCCGCAGTGCTGGTGACGGCTTTGATCGCTGCGAATTTAATGGGCATTCTGGGCGTTGTCATCGCCGCGCCCTTCCTTGCCAGCGTTACCCTGCTTGGCAGGTACACCATGCGAAAGATGTTCGACCTGGATCCCTGGCCCGAAAAAGACGACCCGCATCACGAACCCATTGGCTCAGAGTGGACGGGGCGGATCAAAAAACTCTGGCAGTCGCTCTTCAAGAAGAACGATCAGGAAAAACTCGAACTACACAAGGAGAAACCAAATGAACAACAACCACAGCGAACCAAAAACAGAAACAATCGCCGAAACCGATAACCTCATGGCGTGGAAAGCGGAGGAACCCGATGGCGAGACCACCTACCACATCGAGTTGAACAACGTCACCGTGCATTTCTTCGAAGAGGAGTGGGGCGAGTTCATGCAGTTGATCCGCAGTTTGAAATAACAGGGATGATTCGAAATCATCCGCAGATGGCGCAGATTTCACAGATTAAAAATCGGCGGAATCTGCCAAATCTGCGGATATATTTTCCATCACAGTTATCTCGGATAAAGTCGAATGAAACTCAGCAACACCATCACCGATGTACGCGGCATCGAAGTGGGACACGTGCAGGATGATGAAGCGCTCACCGGTTGCACCGTGATCCTCTGCCGCAAGGGCGCGGTCGCGGGTGTGGATGTGCGCGGCGGCGCGCCCGGCACGCGCGAAACCGATCTTTTGAATCCAATCAATCTCGTTCAAAAAGTTCACGCCATTGCGCTGGCGGGCGGCTCTGCGTTTGGACTCGACGCGGCGACCGGCGTGATGCGCTATCTCGAAGAAAAGAAAATCGGATTCAACACCGGCGCGGCGAAAGTGCCCATCGTCCCTTCGGCGATTCTCTACGACTTGACCCTCGGTCGCGCGGACGTTCGGCCTGATTCAGCCATGGGACATTTCGCGGCATCCCAAGCCTCCTGCGCTCCGCCCGCGGAGGGAAATGTCGGCGCAGGCACAGGCGCATCTGTCGGCAAGATGTTCGGCGCGAAACTATCCATGAAAGCCGGCTTGGGAACTGCAAGCATGGATATTGGCGGCAGAGTGATCGTCGGCGCGATTGTCGCGGTCAACGCGTTCGGCGATGTGGTTGACCTAGGGACAAATGAAATCATCGCGGGTCTTCGTTCAGGGAAAGTCGGTCCGTTGCGCGTGGGCAAAAAGGATTATTTTGCGGATACGCTCGCGATGATGAAAACCCCAATCGGGCGCGGCGTTCTTGGTTTCGCGTCGCGAGGCAACACCGTCATCGGAGTTGTGGCAACGGACGCAAGCCTGACAAAAGCGCAGGCAACCAAAGTCGCGCAGATGGCACAGGATGGAATTGCGCGGACCATCCGACCAGCCCATTCCATGCTCGATGGCGATGTGATCTTTGCGTTATCCACCGACACGAAGAAAGCAGATGTTTCAACCGTCGGCGCGTTTGCCGCGGAAGTGATGGCAGAGGCCATCGTCCGCGCGGTGAAGATGGCAAAGTCCGCAGGGGGATTGCCGGGGCTAGGTAAAAAGTAATTGGTAATTTGTAATTGAATCAAAACAGGCTGGTCAATTTTAGATCAGCCTGTTTTCATTTACCTGTTTCCTTGTCTACCTGTTTCCTTGCATCGCCGTGGCGCCGTGGCGACATTTCCCTGTCTACCTGTCTACGTTCTACTTTCCCCTCTTCCCCTTCAACTCATCCTTCAAGATCAACGTCATCACCACGCTGACGATGCTGACCACCAACCCGCCAAGGAACGCGTTCCACCAAACGGGATCGCTGATGATCAAGTCAATGCCGAATGACTGTCCAATGAGGCTCGTGAGCCAGAACAGAAATGTATTGATCACCAGCGTGAACAATCCAAGAGTCAGGATGATGAGAGGGCAGGTGAGGAATTTGAGCAGAGGTCTGAACAGCGCGTTCACCAAACCGAAGATGAGCGCGAGCCAGATGATTGAGGTGAGTCCGCTCCTCAGGTCAATCCTCCCCGGCAGGACGAGCACCGCCAGATATAACGCGATCGCATTAATCGCCAAACGAAGTATGAATTTTGTCATGGGTTCTCCTATGGTTTGCTCCAGCCGCCGTCCCCGGCGGCGAGGCTTGTACTGACGGTTCGTCTTTCGCTCACCGTGTCGAAGTGACGCCGCCTCGAGCATTAAAACTGTCACCTTTTATACGAAAAAAGATCGCTTTGGTTGCTTTACACTTTCATCCAAATCAAAGTGCGGCGCGGCGTGAAGCCTGCCGCAGTGATCGCATCTGTCATTTCACCTCCAGGATAATCCAGAGACAAAGTGGAATGATGGGACAGCACGCGCCGCGCGTGGACGAGCAGATGCGTCAACGCTTCGACCTGGCTCAGCGCAAGCGCTTCAAGTTCGGACCTCTCACCTGCCGCGCCATAAAGCGACGCTGACCTGCCCCCGTGCGGCATCCACGTTAGCGTGGCGAGCAATTCGTCGCCGCGGACTGCCGCCCATTGACTAGTGTTGAAGTCGTTGAGCAAAAGATACAGCCAGTTCATGAATCCCGGCTTGAGGGCGGTGAAATTCCACGAGTGGTACCAAGCCAAAGAGTCGGGATAGAGGCGGCGAAGCCAGTCCTGTTGCTGGTTCCAAAAGCGCGGATGCCGCGAAACGATTTGAATATCGGAGTCAAGTTGAGGAAGGGATGAATCGGGCTTTGCCGTCCATCCAGTGCGACGCGAGATTTCCTGAAATCCCAAATCGGCATAGAGTTTGACCGCGCCCGGGTTATCGTCGCGCACGTGAAGCCAGATGGCCGTTGTGTTTTTTTCGCGGGCATGTTGCATGACCCGCTCGGTGAGGAGACGCGCAATGCCGCGGCGGCGATGATCGGGATGCACCGCCACATTCGCAATGAGGTGGACGCGTTTGCCCTTGTCGCGAAACGGGATCAGGCTGGCGTTGCCGACGATCTTGTTATTCTCCTCCCACACGTACCCCGTGAGCGGCAGGGACGTGGTATCCGCCATGTGATTCGCCCAGCGCAGGAAGCCCTCATCGCGCCCCGCGCGGCGCATATCGGAAAGATAACGCTGACCTTCGTGATCCATCGTCGGCGAAAAGCAAAGTTCGATCAGGTCTGCTACGATGGAGAGGTCGCGCAATACATTGAGCGCCCGCATGTTCGGATGCTCGCTTGCCTTCGCAGGGAGGGTAATGGTGCTCATCGAGGCGAATTATAGTCGCGTTGTTTATTTAATGAAGCCTGATAGTCGGAAATTATTTGTCTGATTGTGATTGATAAATTTCAACCCGATCCTTTACAAGATCAGGCAATCTTTCGATTACTTCACGACCAAACAGAACTTCATCAATATAGCCCATGTGAAGCATGTCAATAATGCGACATAAATAAGATTTCCCTTGTTTCCACCATGTATCGTGCGCGTCAACGATCAAATAATGGTTTACATCTATACCTTCATGCTCGCGAAGTTCTTCCAATTCCAAACCGTCCAGCAAAGACTCGTAAATTCCGTCTGCAACACGGCTCCCAAAAGTGGTGGTGTAATAATATTCCTTGATTTCCCAAATGGCGATTGGGTTTACACTGCTTGGAAAAGCGCCGTCCACGCGTCGAGCCAGTGTTCGCACAGGCAAATTATCTTTTGTGACAATCGTCAATTGGTGCGGATCATAATCACATGGCAAACCTTTTGCATTTGCTTCTACAAGCATGTTCACAAGCCCAGTCAAATAGGCAGGCGTTTTCATTTTTCCCTTTTGCTTGTTCATGGGAATAGGGCAGGATGGTTGTAAATCCTTGTAATATTTTTTGAAAATCTTTTTTGCTTCTGCAACGTTCATCAAATGCGGCTCAACAAATGTATTGATAATGTCTGCGCGATATATAAAATAATCTTGCAGAACCTTCCCGAATTTTCCGCTCGCAGTTGGTTGTGCTTGCAATCGAGAAAAGTCAATTTCAAATTTTTCAAACCTGGGTTGAATTTCATCTACAACAGGTATCTTTATTTGATCTGTTGATCTCTCGGTATAACCGACTTCCTGGCTAATCAAGCGGACACCTGCCCAAAAATTCTTGGGGAGATTCAAGAACGTATTATTTGGTTTCATTCAGGCTCTCCTCCAGTTTTTTTACGAAATCATGCAGTGAAATACCCAGGATTTGGCAAATTTGTCGCAATTCAAGAATATCCAGATTTCGCGTCCCAGATTCATATTTGCTGACGAATGATTGAGGAACATCAAGCTGTTCCGCCATATCAACTTGCCGTATTGCTCTTTTCTCCCTCAACTC
>Ga0247727_10004232_pt1 | contig 30649 bp, 36 predicted proteins | sample WisWelCaveWW1625_FD_202498 | JGI IMG/M metagenome (GOLD analysis project Ga0247727, IMG submission 202498) | Biofilm microbial communities from Wishing Well Cave, Virginia, United States - WW16-25 | ecosystem: Environmental > Aquatic > Deep subsurface > Groundwater > Cave microbial mat | place... | reverse complement strand
TGGAACGCTCCATGTCGGTATCTTCGACACGCAAAATAAATGTGCCACCGCTGTGTTTCGCGCACAACCAATTTAGAATGGCTGTGCGCGCATTGCCGATATGTAATTGCCCCGTCGGGCTAGGGGCGAAACGGACGCGAGGGGAGGAGGTCATGATAATGCTCGATAACTTGTATAAGCTTTGTGTTCTCTCGGCGTGAAAGTAATGAAGCCGATCACCTTATAAGCTTCGTGCTCTGCCGGTGTGAAAGCAACAAAGCCCAAAATCTTCATCTGCTCTGCTTTAGTCAAATTTTTTCGCAGCAGCCCCCAAATTTTGCGCTGGCGTCTCAGATGATCCATATCGACAAATTTATCAGAGATAATGAAGCCGCTGACGCGGCCATCGGGTTCGGTTTCTAACTGGAGCTCATGTTCGGGAAATAACTCCACTAGAATGTTCTTTATTTTTTTTTCAAAAGTTTCCATCGGTTTACTCCGAATTGAACGATTTCTTCGAACATTCGCTAATTCCGTACTTTTCCACAGGCGCCAGAGATCGTGTCGCTCATCAAAAGTTGGATCTTTCAACAAACGAAATGCTCGCAAAATACATTCAACGGCAAGACCTGAGATATACATCGCCAAAGTATAATATCGATTCTCGTGCATGAACTGCGCTTCTTTGATTCGCTCACGAGCGGCGGTATAATAAGAATCGCTTCGCAACCCCATGCTTCCTCCTCGCTCCAAGTTGGATTTATTCGTTATTTAATAAAACCACCGCAAACGCCGTTGCGCCTTCTTTTCTGCCGACAAACCCTAATTTCTCCGACGTCGTCGCTTTAATGGAAATCTGTGCCGGCGTTATTCCCAACGCCTCGGCGATATTGGCGCGCATGTGCTCGGCATGCGGCATGATTTTCGGCGCTTCCAAAACCAACGTGGAGTCGATGTTCACAACCGCATAATGCTGCTCGCGCAGCAATCGCGCAATTTCTTTTAATAATAAAAGACTGCTGACGTTGGCAAATCTCGCGCTGGTGTCGGGAAAGTGCTTGCCGAGATCGCCGAGATTGGCCGCGCCGAGCAAGGCGTCGCCGATGGCATGGCAAAGCACGTCGGCGTCGGAGTGGCCGGCGAGGCCGACTTCGTGTTTGATCTCGACGCCGCCGAGAATCAATTTCCGGCCGGCGACGAGAGGATGGACGTCATATCCGAAACCGATGCGCATTGGTGTTGGTTATCTTTAAATTTATGCCTGTACTGGCAATGCATGAACCTCGAGTTCACGCAGACGCTGTTCCAGCAGTAAATTTATCAAGCTTTCGGTGCTCAATCCACGTGTACGCGCAACTCGTTGCACGCGGCTCAAGAGTTCTCGATCCACTGAGACAAAATAGCGACGACGCACCTGATCTGAAATTTCAAATTCGGCGGGTTCTGTTTGATCCCAATAATCAGCAAGGCTATGGGAATCCCAGAATTCTACTATTTCCTCATAGCTTTTGAACTCGGGTATTTTTTTATTTTCGTCCATATCGATTCCTTTCACTATCATCCATGTCGCGAGCGCTTAAAATCAAGGCTTCGCGATTTGGTTTGTAGATAAAAAAGACTATGAGATAACGACCTGCTTCGGTTTGTCCAAGCGCGGAATAAAGATCTTCACCAGGAACGTGGCCTTTCTGGACTTTGCGATATTTGGGTTTGCCGAAAATTACCTCCGTAACCTCTTCCGGCGTAACCTGATGCTTCCAGTCCAGCTTGTCAACAACTTCCGGCAGCCAAATGAGATTTAGGATTCGCATGAATACTCCTCATAGGCAGGCGCGCCGTCCACGCTACCGCTACTTCACCACGATGTTTACCAGTTTCTGCGGCACCACAATTACGCGCTGCACGGCTTTACCTTCAATGAACTTCTGCGCGCGCGCACTGGCGAGCGCTAGTTGCTTCAATGACGTTTCGTCAATATCAACCGGCACGACAATTTGATCGCGCAGCTTGCCGTTCACTTGCACGACGACGGTGATTTGATCTTCAGCGATTTCACTTTCGTCGTAAGTGAGCCATGGTTGCAGATGCACCGACCGGCCCTTGTTTCCCAAAACTTCTTGCCAAACTTCTTCCGCGATAAACGGTGCAATGGGGGAGATGAGGCGCGTGAAGGTCTCAATACCTTTGCGCCACAAATCCATCGGCACGGCAATGGCGCCGTTCTCGCTGCGGCATTCGTAGAGAAAATTGATATACTCCATCAATGCCGCCACCGCGGTGTTGAATTGGAAATTTTCAATATCATGCGATACGCGCTTGATCGTCTTGTGCATCCAGCGCCGGAACGTTTTCTCATCGACGCCGGTTTTCGTCGCAAATTTTATTTCGGGAGAAATCGTTTCCGTGGTCAGATTCCAAAAGCGTGTGATAAAACGCAGCGCGCCTTTGCTGCCGGTTTCTTCCCATTTGGATTCGCCTTCGAATGGACCGAGAAAGAGAATATAAACCCGCAGCGCATCCACGCCGAGCACCTCGGCGACGGCGTCGGGCGTGATGACGTTGCCAAGTGATTTCGACATTTTCCGGCCGTCCGGCGCGAGCAGCATGCCTTGGTTGCGCAATTTCGGAAACGGCTCGACGAACGGCACGAGGCCGGCGTCGTGCATCACCTTCGTCCAGAAGCGCGCGTAGAGCAAGTGCATCACCGCATGTTCCGCGCCGCCGACGTACAAATCCACCGGCGACCAGTAATTCATCTTCGCCGATTCGAATGGCGCTTTCTCATTGCGCGGATCGGTGAAGCGCAGAAAATACCAGGACGAGCACGCGAAGCCGTCCATCGTGTCGGTCTCGCGCTTCGCCGGGCCGCCGCATTTCGGGCAAGTTGTATTAACCCAAAAATCCACTTTGGCCAATGGCGAACGGCCATCGCCCGTCGGCTCGAAACTTTCGAGTTCGGGAAGCAGCACCGGCAATTGCTCCTCCGGCACGGCCACGGCGCCGTCTTTTTCACAATGCACAATCGGAATCGGCGCGCCCCAGTAGCGTTGCCGCGAAATGAGCCAGTCGCGAATTTTGTACGTGACTTGTTTCTTGCCCAAATCTTTTGCGACGAGTTCGGCGCACAATTTCTCAATGCCCTCTTCAGAAGTCAAACCGGAATACGCGCCCGAGTTGATCATCATGCCGTACTCGGCGTAGCATTCTTCCACCCCATGCGCCTTTCCATCCGGCGAAATGACTTCGATAATCGGCAAATTGAATTTTTTCGCAAACGCAAAGTCGCGCGTGTCGTGACCGGGTACACCCATCACCGCGCCGGTGCCGTAGCCCATCAACACGTAATCCGCCGCCCAAATCGGAATTTTCTCGCCGCTCACCGGATGGATCGCATAGCAGCCGGTGAACACACCGGTTTTCTCTTTCTCGGTGGACATGCGCTCGATTTCGCTCAAGCGTTTGGATTTTTCGACATAAGTGCTCACTTCGGTTTTGCGATTAGCAGAAGTAATATGCATCGTCAGCGGATGCTCCGGCGACAGCACGAGAAAGGTCACACCGAAAAGCGTATCGACGCGGGTTGTGAAGACCGGCAGCGGGTGCAAATGATTCGCGTGTTCGACCGTAAAAATCACTTCGGCGCCCTCGCTGCGGCCAATCCAATTTTTTTGCATGAGCTTGATCGGCTCCGGCCAGTTGATCGTGTCGAGATCGGCGAGCAAGCGGTCGGCGTATGCGGTGATTTTAAAATACCACTGTTTCAAATCTTTTTTAGTGACTTCGGAATCACAGCGCCAGCAACGGCCGGCTTCAACTTGCTCGTTCGCCAAAATGGTTTTGCACTGCGGACACCACCACTGGCTGCCGATGGCCTGATAGGCCAGGCCGCGTTTGAACAGCAATCGGAAAAACCATTGCGTCCATCGGTAAAAATCCGGCGCAGAGGAATTGACTTCGCGCTCCCAATCATACGAGGTTTCGATAAGCTGCATTTGCCGGCGATAATTGTCGGTGTTGCGCTTGGTCGCCGCCGCCGGATGCACTTTCATTTTGATGGCGTAATTTTCCGCCGGAAGACCGAACGCGTCCCAGCCCATCGGATGCAAAACGTTGTAGCCTTTCATGCGCATGTAGCGCGCGATCACGCAGGTTGGCACGTAATTGCGGCAATGCCCCACCGACAGCCCGTCGCCGGAAGGGTAGGGGAAAAAATCCAATACATAATATTTCGGTTTATTCGAATCAGAACCAGTTTTGTACAATCCTGTTTCCTGCCAATAGGGACGCCATTTGGCCTCGAGGGTTTTGAAATCGTATCGGTTTTCGGACATGCAGATTCTTTCGTGGAACGTGGAACGGGTTTGGATTGAAACGGTGTTTTTAAGCCATCGGTTTCTCATGCGGTAAAGCGTTGATGATCACGCTGCCGCCTTCTACGATTTGCATTGACAGCGAGTTGCCGTACAGCAAGCTCATGCCAACGAGGGAATCAGTGTCGGCGTGTTCGATCAAAATACGACGCGGTTGACCATTCCAAATGACCGTCCCTTCATAGATATTAAAAACCGTCTCACTGCCGTCCGCTAAGACGGCGCGTCCACGTCGACGAAATGGAAGTGTAAGCGAGGAAATAATCGTCGCAGGCTCGGCATTAACAAAACCAAGTATCATAACACCTCGACTCGCCGGTGTGGGCCGAAATGACGAACATACCGATAGCCGACGCGCACCATCCATACCTGTGCCTCCGGATATCTCGCCAGCAGACGATCCGAAGCGGCAAGCTCGTCCGCGTCGATCTCATACGCGCCGGTCTCGATGTCGATGAGGACGAATTTACCCTTGTCCTCAGGCTTGAGATGCGAACGAATAGCGCGCTCGTAAATTTCATCGCCGCGGCGGGCAAATTCTTCTTTGCTGTAACGAGGTTGTACGCTAACCATGTTGTTGTCTCCAATTTTGCATCTTATCAAGATAACATTTTTTCCCTAAAACCGCAATGTGAAATTTTTCGCAGCGTATGCTGCAGTAGCGCAGACATCTGGTCCGCGCTACTTTTCCCTCGATGAGACATTACCTCCATGCGGGCTAAACCTGCAAAACCGCCAAGATACTCTCCGCAATATCTTCCAACCTTTGCACGCGCTCGAGAAAGATTTGTTGCCCCGCGCCCCAAACGCAGGTGGGCACGAGGTTGTGCGTGTGAGTTTTGACAGAGAGTTCTTCGAAATTGCCGTGATCACTGGTTAACACCACGGTTGTTTCATTTAAATTGATGAGGGAAAGAATTGTGTTTAACAAAATATCGAGACGCGAGATGATGGTTTCCGTCTGCGACATTTCCTGATTGTGGCCGAACATGTCGGTGAGAATAAATTCAAAGAGCGTGAAGTCGGCGCGGGCGGCGGTTTCCGCGAGAATCGTTGCGCTTTCATGGGGCGTGCGGATGGGCGCGTCGAATCCGATTTGGCCGAGGAACTCGTTAGTCAAATCATGCGAGACGGCGCGGCCGGCGCGTAAATCTTCCATCGTCAGCCAGGGAAAACCGCCAGCGAGCAACGCGCGCGTGGTTGCGGAGATGCGCTCGCCGCGCTGATCGAAATAATTTTGCGATAGCGCGTTGGCAAAAACGCCGGATTTGCCGAGCGCGCGGACGCTTTTGAAAATGCTGGATTCATCCAACAAGCGGCGCAGTGTTGGCGTCGGCATGCCGGATTGATGATGGCCCAATGCCTGCGCGGCGTTGCGGCCGGTAAAAATCGCCGTTTGCCCGGAAGCACTTTGCGGCAAGCCGGGAACGTCCATGTCGGCGCGCGTCGGAATCACCACGCCGCCGTGCGGCAGAACCGGCAACGGCTCGTTTTTGAAAAAAGAAAAAAACGGCGACGGAAAACGCGCGAACGGATTTTTTTCGGGATCGCGCCCGCCAATGCCGACGCCGTCAATGAAAAGCAATAAAACGCGCATTGAAGAATGGATGATTGGAGTCATGGATCGATGGATTGCCGGATTTTTGGTGTAATGGGGCTGCAATGATCCATAAATCCAAAACTCCAACGATCCATTGTTTTTCACACGCCGACTTTTTTGCGCGAGGCCGGGCGCGATTCTTTGGGCGCGGGTTTTTCCTCCTCGCCGGCAACGGCTTCTTGGAAATTGAGCTGCTCACGATAGAAATAATAAAATCCCACCAGCGTAATGGGAATAAAATTCGAGATGTGCAAAATCAGCGCGAAACTGAGCGCCTCACTGCTGGAAATCTGCTCGGTTGGCGGCAGAGAAGCATTGAAGAGAAGCAGGGACTGTTGGCAGGCGAGATGAAACGTGCCGACATAACCGGGCGCGGCCGGAATCATGATGCTGATGTTCACGATGACGAGAATGACGAAACTCGCGCCAATCGGCAGTTGCGCGTTCAACGTGAATGCTTCCAAAACGGCGTAATTGACGGCGGCATACAACAGCCAGATCACCACGGACTGCCAGATGATCGTCCAAAACCGCTCCGTCTTTTTAAAAATCGAAAAGCCCTCGAGAAATGAGCCGAGCAGCTTGTTGACAAATTGTTGGAGACGGGCGGGAAATGGGCGCGTGAGGCGGCCCACGATCCGCAAAGTTTTTTGCGTGCGCAACATGAGCGCCGTCATGAACAGCGTGACCACGGCGGTGCCGATGAAAATGAGAATCGAGCCTTTCTCGATCCAGCCGGGATAATTATGAAAAAAAACGGAGAAGCCGATCAACACCAGCAGCGCCAGCACGTCGATGAGGCGCTCGACAAAAATCGTGGCGAACGAGGCCATGCGCGAAACGCCGGCAGATTTGCCGATGGCGTAAGCGCGCAACACTTCGCCGGCGCGCAAAGGGAAAACATTGTTGCCATAGTAGCCGATCATCATCGCCGAGAACAATTTGCGAAAACCGATGCCGGGCTTGATCGGCTCCATAAAATAACCCCAGCGCACGGCGCGCAGCCAGAGGCTGATGAACATGAAACCGACCGCGGGGAAGAGCCAGAAATAATTCGCCTGCTGCAGCGCCGCCCACATTTGTACGAAGTCGATCTGGCGAAAGGCGAGATAAATGAAAACCGCGCTGATCCCGAGGCCGAGAATAAAACGTTTTTGCATATTTTCGCGGGAACAAAAAAGCGAGGCGATGCGCGCCTCGCTTGGGAATCGTAGAATTTTTAACTGGGATTATTCAAGTTTTGGACGCGGGCTTTTCGCCGGCGCAGCAGCCGCTGGCTTCTTCGTCGCCGCACTCTTCTTTGCTCATCGGCGCGCCGCCGACGCCAACCGAATAGCCCAACTTCGTAATATTGGCTTCCAGCGCCGGAACGGTGATCGCCGCCGCGTTGTATTTGATGTAAGCTTTACTTTCGCCGAGACGCACGTCAACTTCTTTAACGCCGTCCAGCTTGCTCAAGCTCGCGTTGATTTTATCCGCGCAGTTCTGGCAAGACATGCCGTCGATGCCGATTTCCGTCACAACGACGGCGCTTTCCGCCTTTTTTTCGCCGGACAACAAAACGACGCCGATCACGGCGGCGGCGATAATCGTGGTTGCGCCTAACAGGGCTTTTTTCATAATTTCACTCCATAAGATTTGCCGCCTGTTTGCAATATGACGACTTCGTCATAAATGGGCCAGACGAGCAATGGGTTCGGTTTTACCTAAAAAATAAATATAGCCGCAATATAAGACTTCCACGCACGAGAGTCAAGATATTTTATTAAGTCCGATAGTTCGACTCCGCTCACCATGACTTCGGACATCGGACTTACGGCTTCGGACTCTCTTCAAAAATTTTTCTTGCTTCTCGGCTTTTCCATGTGCAAATTGTGATGTTGGACAAAATATTCGTTGAACCAGCTTATGGAGAAAATTATGCTAAAACGCAAGAACGCCGGTGGCTGGGTGTTGGCGCTGGTTGCCGTCACTCTCTTTGGCGGATTGATCTTGCGCCGGCTTGCCGACCATGAGACGATGGCGCCGGAAGAGCCGATCACCGCGGGCATGGTGATGAGCGGGAATGAGCGCGCTTTGGCGCGCGATTTGAGCGCTACGTTTGAAAATATGGCGGCGCAATATTTACCCGTGGTCGTGACCATTCAACCGCACACGGTCGCGCATTTGGAAAGTTGCGGCCTGGTGGTTTCACACGACGGTTACATTCTCACCAGCAGCCAAAATTTTCAGGCCGGCGACTCGGTTCGAGTTACGCTTCACAAAGGCCGGCGTCTGCGCGGCAGCGTCGTCGGCAGCGATCCAATAACGGAGTTGGCGCTGATCAAAATTGCCGTCGAGGGTTTGCCTTATGCGAAATTCGGCGACTCGGATCGCCTGCGGCTTGGGCAATTGGTGATGGCGATCAGCAGCGTGGAGAAAGCAAAACCGTTGGTCACCACGGCGATGATCAACGCCAAAGGCCGCTCGAAAGTTTCGCTGCCGCAGATGGAAGATTTTATTCATACTGCTGTTGCAGCAACACGGGCGAATCACGGCGGCGCGCTGGTGAATTTGGAAGGGGAGGTGATCGGCGTCTGTACGGCCATGGCCTCGCCTAAAGGCTTGGGCATGGCGGTTCCGGCCAATTTAGCCAAACGTGTAATGCACACGTTAATAAAAGAAGGAAAAGTGACGCGCGGCGATATTGGCGCGACGGCGCAAGATATTGACCAGCGTTTAGCGCAAGCCTTGCAAATAAACAGCACGCTCGGCGCTTTGCTCGTCGAAGTCGCCGCGAGCAGCCCAGCGGAACGCGCCGGTTTACGCCGCGGCGACGTGATCTTGCAATTTGCCAACGTGCCGATTGCCAACGCCAACGAATTTGACAACGCGGTGGCGGCACAAAAACCGGACGCCAAAGTTCCGGTCGTGGTGTGGCGTGAGGCCGTGAAAGTGATTTGCGAAGTCATTCCATCGGAACGGCAAAACCTTGCGTCGCAGGAATCGTTTTCAAATTTAAACCGACGTCCGGCGACAAACGCGCTCGGGGTGGACGTGCAAAATGTGTCTGCCGACTTCGCTCGTATTCATCAAGTCGCCGGTGTGGCGATTGCAAGTAGCGCGCCGGAAGAGGCGACGCTGCAGATCGGCGATATTATCCAGGAAATAAATCATCGCCCCATCCGCAGCGTGCGGGATTTTCACGCGGCAACGGCGAGCTTAGCGGCGGGAGAGGTGGCGCTGCTGCTGATCCGGCGCGGCGAGAAAACTTTTTTTAGCGGCGTGAAAGTGCAAGAATGATGAAACTGATTTTATTTTACGGGCGCGTCGGCGCCAATTTTTTTGTGCATTTTTATCGCGTCTGCGCCTATCTCGGCGCGGCAGTCGGGCAATTGCGTTACATGCATTTTTATCGCCGGCAGATCATCGAGCAAATGTATCGCCTTGGCGTTGGCTCCTTGCCGTTGATCATGGGCCTTTCTCTGTTCACCGGTTTGGCCACGACGATCCAAACCGCCTATCAGATTTCTTCTTATATTCCCAAATATATTGTCGGCTCGATCGTGTTTCAATCCGAAATGCTCGAGCTGGGGCCGACGTTGATGGCGTTGGTATTGGCGGGTCGCGTCGGCGCCGGCATTGCCAGCGAGATCGGCACCATGAAAGTTTCCGAGCAGGTTGACGCGCTCATCTCGATGGGCGTCGATCCGGTGGGTTACCTCGTCATGCCGCGGATCTTTGCCGGGGTGACAATGTTTCCGATCATTATTATTTTCGCCGTCATGGTTGCAGTTGCCGGCGGCCATTATGCCGCGACCACGATGATGGACGTCAGCACGGCGGATTTCGTGCGCGGCATGAAGGAAGTTTTTCGTTTCAAAGATGTCTGGGTGGGTTTGATTAAAGCGACGGCATACGGCGGCATCATCACGCTGCTCGGCAGTTATCTTGGCATGGAAACCGAGCAGGGCGCGAAAGGCGTGGGCATGGCGGCGACGGCAACGGTTGTCGCTTCCTCGTCGTTCATTTTGATCATGGATTATGTCTTGACGCGCACGCTGTTGAAATTTTATTAAACGAATTTATTGACCGGTCGCTGTAATTCCATCAATCGGCAATGGACAGAAAACTTAAGCGACCGGTCAATTTGCAATCTGTAACGATTCATGATCGAATTCAAAGACGTTTATAAATCCTTCGACGAAAAACACGTTTTGCGCGGCATCAACCTGACGGTGCAAGAAGGCCAGTTGATCTCGATTCTTGGTCCCAGCGGCTGCGGCAAAAGCGTGACGCTCAAGCACATCATTGGCATTTTGCAGCCCGACCGCGGTGAAGTCTGGGTGGACGGCCAGTTCGTGCCGAAATTATCGCGCCCGGAATTGCAGGAATTGCGCAAACATATCGGCGTGCTCTTTCAATCCGCGGCGTTGTTCGATTCGATGACGGTGAACGAGAATGTCGGGTTCATGCTGCGCATGCACACGAAAATGACCGTCGGTGAAATCGACCGGCGCGTGGCCGAATGTTTGGAGCAGGTGGAATTGCGCGGCGTCGAAGAGCTGAATCCGGATGAGTTGAGCGGCGGCATGCGCAAGCGCGTCGGCTTGGCGCGCGCCATTGCCATGAAGCCGGATTATATTTTGTACGACGAACCCACCACCGGCCTCGACCCCAAAACCGCCATCATCATCGGCGATTTGATCGTGCGGCTGCAACGGCAGTTGAAAATCACCTCGATTGTCGTCACCCACGACGTTAAACTGGCGACGGAAATTTCCGACCGCATCGCGCTGTTTCACGAAGGCAAGGTCGCTGCGGTCGGCACGCCGGATGAAATTTCCCGCAACGATAGCGACATGATCCGGCGGTTTATGGAAGGGCAATTGTAGTTAAAGCAAAAAGAAAAAAGCAAACGGCAAGAAGCAAAATTCGTGAGGGTAATAACAGCGTTATGAAAACTCGCACCATGGAAGCGGCGATTGGCATTGTGTTTTTTATCGCCAGCCTCATTCTGGTTATCGGTCTGATCTGGCTCAGTGAAAAAACCGTGGGTTGGCGGAATTATGAATTGAAAGTTTTTTTTACCACCGTGCAAGGCCTCAAGCGCGGCGATCCGGTGTATCTCGTCGGCGTTAAAATCGGCCGCGTTGAAAAACCGCCGGTTTATCGCAACGGTTTTGCGGAAGTCTCCATCTTTCTTCTCGAAGAACAGCGCGTGCCGCGCGGCTCGCGGTTTTTGCTCGGCAGCGGCGGGTTGATCAGCGGCAAAGTCATCAACATCGTTCCCAGCGATAGCAGCGATTATTATGTCGATGGCGACGTCGTGTACGGCGAGTTGGTCGGCGGCTTGGAGGATTTGACGCCGGCCATCGCGGGCTTGGAAAAACGCATTCATACTTCCATTGACACGCTGTTCAGCGACGCGAACGTTGACCGCATGCAAGCGACATTGCGCCACGTGCGCGCCACCACCGCGCTGCTCGAGGCGATTCTCGCGCAGAATCAGCAGAATCTTAGGCTGACGATGAGCAATTTGCAAACCGGCTCCGAACAAATGAAAAAAATGTTTGCGCAAAATAGCAGCCAGGTGGATTCCGCCGTGGCCAATTTCACCGCCGCCACGGCGCGGTTGGAAACGGCGTCGAACGATCTGGCGACCACCGCCACCTCGCTCAAGAAAACGACGCAAGCGCTCGAAAGCCGCGAGGGCACGCTCGGCGCGCTGGTTTATGAACGCAGCTTGCACGACAGCCTCGCGGCGACCATGCGAAATTTGAACGCGCTGATTGACGACATCAAAAAACATCCGCAGAAATATGTGAAGGTGACGATGTTTTAAATTAAACTTGCATATGGCGCAAGAGTTGCTAAATTTTGAAGAGTTCGCCGCAACGATGCCAAAAAATTCATTAGCCAAAGCGACGCCCGCGTGGACAACAGCCAAAATTTCCGCCATTTTAGACCGGCTGGAAAAAGCTTATCCGACCGCGCATTTGGAGTTGGATTTTACTTCGCCGTTGGAATTGCTCATTGCCACGATCATGGCGGCGCAATGCACCGATAAGCTGGTCAATCAAGTCACGACGAAGCTGTTTAAAAAATACCGCCAGCCGGAAGATTATGCGCGCACCGCGCCGGCGCAATTGGAAAAAGATTTGGTTCCAATCACCTTTTATCAAAATAAAGCAAAGCTCATCAAGCGTTGTTGCCAGCAGCTCATTGCAAAACACGGCGGCAAAGTTCCGGCTGATTTCGCCGCGCTCGTCGATTTATCCGGCGTTGGCCGCAAAACCGCCAACGTCGTGCTCGCGCATGCGTTCGGCCAACAAACCGTCGCGGTGGATACGCACGTGAAACGATTGTCCACGGAACGCTTGTATTTTTCTTCGCAAACCGATCCCGACAAAATCGAAATGGATCTGCGCGATCTGCTGCCGCCGCCGCGTTACACCCGCGGAACGATTTTGCTGCAATGGCACGGTCGCTACACCTGCCAGGCGCGGCGGCCTTTATGTCAAAAATGCGTGATGGCGGAGCTTTGCCCGTATGAAAAGAAAACGTTGTGACCGGAGTGCAAAGCCTACGGCCGTTGGCTTCAGCTTTGCCCTGTAGGAGGCAGTGTGAAAACTTAAGGATTAATCATGACCGACGAATTACAGATTCCTCGACAGCGTGATGACGAGCGAAAAAACCAAGCCAATCCGAATTGGCGAAAACCGCAAGACCGCGGCAGCGATAACCTTGAACAGGTTTCACTCGCAGCCGTCATCCACGTTTTAATCCAACGCGGAGTTTGCACGGAAGACGAATTGTTGACCGCACAAAATCGACTTGAGACTTTGGACTGCGGACCTCGGGCCGTGGAAGCGGCAACTTATTTCACGCCGGTGCAAACGCACAGCGAGCGCGAACGCCATCGCCATCGCCACGCGGATGGCAATCGTTTACGAAGCTGGGCCGCGAAATATAGCTGGTCAAGAAAATTAGGCGAATCAATCTTTGGATGGAAATGGCACCGGAAAAAAAGCGCGCAAAAAAGTTGACCCTTCGAATCTTCTTAACCTTGTTGCTCGCCACCGCCAACGCGCTGGCGCAAAATTTTCCCGAAGCGCGCGGTTATGTGAATGATTTCGCCAATGTGATCACGCCGAACGCCGCAGCGCAAATCACCGCGCTCTGTCAGGAATTGCAGGAAAAAACCGGCGCGGAAATGGCCGTGGCGACTTTTCCGACGATCGGTGATGAAGATCCCGATGAGTACGCCAACCGGCTTTTTGAAAAATGGGGACTTGGCAAAAAGGGAAAAGACAACGGCGTTCTGCTCTTTCTGGCGTTGGGCGAGCGCAAGAAGGTGCGCATCGAAACCGGCTTTGGCCTCGAAGGCATTATGCCGGACATCACCGCCGGTCGCATACTCGATAATTATGTGATTCCGCAATTCCGCCAGAAAAATTACGGCGCCGGTTTGCTCGCTGGAATGCAAGCCATTGCCGGTTTAATTGCCACGGATGCCGGCGTGCAAATCACCGGCGCGGTGCGGCCCAACTTGCGGCGGCAACAACGCTCGGAGGACGGGTTTTCTCCCATCGCGATTATTATTCTCATTATTATTGTTATTGTCCTCGCGCGTTCCGGCTTGCTGGGGCCGCTATTATTGTCCGGCATGTTCGGCGGCGGCCGCGGCGGCCGTGATGATTGGGGTGGCGGCGGATTTGGCGGTGGTTTCGGCGGCGGCGGTTTCGGCGGATTTGGCGGCGGTGGCAGCGGCGGAGGAGGGGCGAGCCGGAGTTGGTGAAAGAGCATAGCGCAAAAGGCGAAGCGCATAACCTTTGCGTTTCGTGCTTTGCACAAAAATCAGGACAGAGAAAAACATGAAAAAAAATCCGGAATCCCCGGAAAGCATTTTTAAAGAATACGTCACCGATTGGCAAACCGCGTTTGGCCGCGAGGTCGAGTCGATCATTCTATATGGCAGCGCGGCGCGCGGCGAGTACGTCGCGGGAAAGTCCGACATTAATTTTCTGGTGACGCTGACGACGGCCGGCATGGCGAAACTGCGGCAGGCCGTGGCGATCACCGAAAGATGGCGATCGCGCAGCGTTGCCGTTCCGCGCGTGCTCACGCGTGATTACATTCAGGCGTCATTGGACAGTTTTCCCATCGAGTTTCTCGATATGAAACTGCACCATCGCGTCGTGTTCGGCGCCGATCCGCTGGCGGATTTGCAAATTTCGCCGCAAAATTTGCGTTTGCAATTGGAGCGCGAGTTTAAAGGCAACCTGCTGCATTTGCGCGAAGGTCTGTTGGGAACCGGCCATGATCGCGACGGCCTGCGGAATTTGTTGTTGCGAACGATTCGTGTTTTTGCCGCGCTCTTCGAAGCGTTTCTGTTTTTCAAAAACGAAACCATCCCCAACACCCATAAGGAAATTTTTCAAAAAATTGCCGACCTCACCGTGCTGGACAGCGGCTTTATCGCCCCGCTGTTTCGTTTGCAGGAAAAAAATGAAAATCTGTATCGCGAAGAATTGTGGAAACTCATGGAAGATTATATCAACCAGATTGAGAAACTGACGCATTATATTGACCGTATGTAGCAGTTGGCCGGTTTGCCGGTTAGCCAGTTAATCTGTTAACCGGCAAACTTTCTAAAACTAACCCAAGGAGAATTGGAAAATGAGCCGTGGTATTAAAATTTTGCTAATCGTTGTCGGCCTCGTCGTCGTTGTAGGATTGTGGGTGCGTGGAAATTATAACGGCCTCGTCAATCTCGACGAAGGCGTGAAGCAGGCGTGGGCGCAGGTGCAAACCGATTATCAACGCCGCGCCGATTTGATTCCGAATCTGGTTTCGACCGTGCAGGGCGCGGCCAACTTCGAGCAGGAAACGTTACAAAAAGTCATTGAAGCGCGCGCCAGCGCCACGCGCCCGGAAATCAACGCCGGCGATTTGCTCAACGATCCGCAGGCGTTTCAGAAATTTCAACAGGCGCAGGATAATCTTGGCGCGGCGCTTGGCCGCCTGCTCGTCGTTTCGGAACGATATCCCGAATTGCGCGCCACCGAAAGTTTCCGTGAGTTGCAAACCCAGTTGGAAGGCACGGAAAACCGCATCACCGTCGCGCGCCGGCGTTTCAACGAAGCGGTGCAGGGATACAACACCACGCAGCGCTCGTTTCCCACGGTGGTGTTTGCCAACATGTTTGGCTTTGCGCAGAAGCCGTATTTTGAAGCCAGCGCGCAAGCGCAGGAAGCGCCGAAAGTGGATTTTGGCGGGAACAAGTGAGGGCGCAAGGAGCAGAGGGCATAGCGCAGAGCGCTTAGAGACAGGCATAGGCAAAGTGTTGACATGACGTTCGCTATGCGCCATGCGCTTTGCGCTATGCCAAGACCAACAGGAGATCAAAAAATGAACACCGCAACAGTGCGTTCGAGGCACAAATCTAAAATTCGTGCGCCGCGTAATGGCCGGAGGAAACCAACGCCGGAGCTAATCACCTGCGATGAAGTCGAGCGTCTCTATAATGGCCGATGGGTCATTATGGATATTCGCAAGATGAGCCGGTGGAATCAACCCGAGGCCGGCACGGTTGTTTATTCCGCCGGCACCCAAGAAGAGATTTTTGCTTTTGGCAAAGATCTTCTCAAAGAAAATCCCAAGCGGCATTATTATTTTTTTTACGCCGGTGATCCATCCTTGGAAGTACCGGCAGTCATAATGGGAGGTATTACTAATGTCACCATGGCGAGTTAAAGGCCAATTTCGTCACGACGGTCTTTTTGTCGTTCCAGTTCGGCTGAACGACAGATCGTTTAGTTTTCTGTTTGATCCCGGTGCCGCGTATTTAACGATCAGCCCACATGTTGCAGCGATTTTAGAATTACGCGTCATCGGCAGTCAACCTATTTTACAAGGCGCTTACTATCTAATAAACTGCCCGGTTTATCGAATTTCTGTTTTTCAAATAGGCTTTATTCACCGAACCAACATCCGAATAGTTGGAATGCCGCTTGATCCCCGGCTTGATTTCATCGGCCTCCTCGGCATGGATTTCCTCCGCCAATATCGCTTCACACTCGAACCCGATACCGCAACGTTGATTCTGCGACCTTTGCGAAAATAAAATCTTTCAATCAACGGCCCAAGCTCAGGAAACGCCAAAAGTTGATTTTGGTGGGAATAAATGAGCAACAAGCAGAGCGCAAAGAGCGGGGCGCTGGACATTGATTTGAAGTAATACTTCCAGTGAAGCTTCGCCTCAAACCGACAAGTAAAAATTTCGCTCACGGAATGGAACTCACGGAAATATTCTTCAAGATTCAATTTCCGTAAGAATTCTGAGTCTGTGAGCCCAAAATAAAAAACTTGCTCTGTTTGTAAAGATTTTCAGTTCTCAAATTTAGATACGTCTGTCCTTTGAGGAGACTTGTTATGAGTCAATTTCAATTATTGGGGGCAGTAGCTATCTTAACTTTGCTACCCTATTTCATAGGGTATATATGGCTATTATCTGTTGCATTTAGAAAAGACACGTGGTGGGGTCTTGCATGTCTTTTCTTGCCATTTGCCATATTCTTTTTTGCTTTAAAGCATTGGTCAGACGCTAAAGAATCGTTTATTGTCATGTGTGGTGGAATTGTCATTGTCATTGTCAATGCATTCATCATGACAATAATTGGATACTATAACGCTCTACCTATCATCATCGGCGCGCTCGCGGTTTACGCGATTGCGTATCGTTATTACAGCGCTTTTATTGCCGCGAAAGTTTTGGCGCTGGATGACAGCCGCGTTACGCCGGCGCATCGTTTGAACGACGGCCAGAATTATGTGCCCACCAACAAATGGGTGCTCTTCGGCCATCACTTTGCCGCGATCACTGGCGCGGGTCCGCTCATCGGCCCGGTGTTGGCCGCGCAATTTGGCTTTCTCCCCGGCTTGATCTGGCTCGTGGTCGGCGTGTGCATCGGCGGCGCGGTGCATGATTTCATCATTCTCGCTTCCTCGATTCGCCGCGATGGCAAATCGCTCGCGGAAATGGCGCGCACCGAAATCAGCTCCGTTACCGGCATCGTCGCCGCGATTGCGATTCTCTTCATCATCGTCATGGCGCTTGCCGGCCTCGGCCTCGCCGTGGTGAATGCGCTGCACGACAGTTCGTGGGGCACGTTCACGATTGCGATGACGATTCCGATCGCGCTGTTCATGGGTTTGTACATGTATCGTTTTCGCATCGGCAAAATTGCGGAGGCTTCGGCCATCGGCGTCATGCTGCTCATCATCACCGTCATTGTCGGGCGCTTCATTCCGGAATCATTTCTCGGGCCGGCGTTTACGTTGAGCAAAAACCAAATTACGTTTTCCATCGCGGTGTACGGTTTCATCGCCTCGATCTTGCCGGTATGGATGCTGCTCTGCCCGCGCGACTATTTAAGCTCGTACATGAAGATCGGCACCATCGCGTTTCTCGTCCTCGGCATCATCATCGTGCATCCGGATTTGAAAATGCCGGCGTTCACGGAGTTCGTCGCCGGCGGCGGACCGATCGTGCCCGGCAAATTGTATCCGTTCGTTTTCATCACCATCGCCTGCGGTGCAATCTCCGGCTTTCATGCGCTCATCGGCTCCGGCACCACGCCTAAGATGATTGACAAAGAAACGCACGCGCGGCCGATTGCCTACGGCGCGATGCTGATCGAAAGCCTCGTCGGCGTCACCGCGCTCATCGCTTCGGCCTCGTTGTTTCCGGCGGATTATTTCGCGATCAACGTTCCGGTGGAAAAATTTTCGCAACTCGGATTATCCGTCGTCAATTTGCCCGAGTTGGAAAGGCAAGTCGGCGAAACCGTTGCCGGACGCACCGGTGGTGCGGTTTCATTGGCGGTCGGCATGGCGCAGATTTTCACCGCGCTGCCCGGCATGAAAGGGTTGATGGCGTACTGGTATCATTTCGCCATCATGTTCGAGGCGCTGTTCATTCTCACCACGATCGACACCGGCACGCGCGTCGCGCGTTTTCTCGTGCAGGAATCGCTCGGCAAATTTTATAAACCGCTGGAGCGCACGGATTGGATGCCCGGCACGGTTCTCTCCAGCGCGCTGGTCTGTGTCGCGTGGGCTTATTTTATTTTCACCGGCAACATTAGCCAGATTTGGCCGATGTTCGGCGTCGCCAATCAACTGCTCGCCGCGATTGCGCTCGCGGTCGGCACGACGATGATCATCAACGCCGGCCGCGTCCGTTACGCCTGGGTCACGATTGTGCCGCTGACATTTGTTGGCACCACCACGCTGGTCGCCGGCTGGAAAAATATCACCGACAACTTCCTGCCGATGACGAAAATTCCCGACAAAGCTTTTACCGGTTATCTCGATGCGACTTTGACCGCGATTATCATGGTCTGCGCCGTCATCGTGTTTGCCAACGCCATCTGGCGCTGGTATCAAGTGTTGAGCGGCAAACGCGGCCTTTCTGCGGAGTTGGCCCCTGCAGTGGAGTGACAAACTTCAGTTTGTCAGCCTGTTGGGCTTCTCATAAATTTCACCGTAGTGAAATCATCGCTTCCCAGAAACTTCGCAAGAAATTAGCAAGTTGAAGCGGCTTCGCCCCGTTAAGAGCGGGGCACTCCGACTTCACCTGGCTAAATGAATACGTAATTTTAAAGACTGTGGAGATGAGATAATGGAAAGATTAAAACTCTCGCCAAAGGCTAAAGAAGTTACCGCCAGATTAGTTGACTCTAAAGATTCAGAAAGCGTGGGGCATATTGCCGCTGTAGACCCGCAAACAGGAGAAATTTTTTACGGCAAAACGGTGGCAGAAGCTGCAAAGGAAGGGCGGAAAAACAAAAACGATCCGAAAGCGGTATTCTTTTTTGTGCGAGTGGGTTACCCCTCTGTCCACGTCCTGAAAACCGTGAGGTTGCAGGGTTATATTTATCAAGACTTTTTTCCCAAAGCAAACGGTTATATTCGCAACGGCAGCCTAAAACTTGCCTACTCCGATCCGGATAATGATCCGCCTTTAGAGTTCATCGTCGATACCGGCTTTTCAGGTTCTCTGGTGTTGGATGCAAGCGCTATGAAAAATATTGAAAGCGACTACATCGGCGAAGATGAGATCACCCTTGCTGGAGGCGTCAAACATCCGGTCAACATTTATCTGAGTGACGTGGCCGTCGATACTTTGCGATTGACCGAAGTGGAGATTATAGAAATGCAAGACGAGTACCTCATTGGCATGGCTCTGATGAGAGTTATGTGTAAAAAGGTAGTTTTTGCTTTTGAGAATAACGAGATACTTTTTGAAGCTTGAAAATGTTTTCCTAATTTAGCTTTGTCTTATCTGGTCTGAGGCAAACAGCATGATCGGCACCACCATTTCACATTACAAAATTTTATCGCCCCTCGGCCAGGGCGGCATGGGCGTGGTTTATCTCGCCGAAGACACGATTTTGCACCGCAAAGCCGTGCTCAAATTTTTGCTGCGTGAACTTATTGAGTTGGAATTATCGTCCAATCCTCCAGCATCAAGCCCGGAATTTGGCCGAAGTGGCGTTGGTTGGCAGTAACCAAGATGCCGTTGTTGGCAAAAACGGTTGCGGCAATCCTTAGATCAAGCGTGCCGATACGGGTTTTGAGATATTTGATGCGCTCATATTGCATGAAAAGCACTGAGCGTGTCGGTATCTAAAATATGGAGCGATAAAGCGTTCATTTCCGCCCTCGCGGACGATTGCGATATTTTTTGATCAGACGCTGGTACTCATCCCACGTCGGATCATCGCGCCACATGCCGGCCATGGCCAGCCACGGATCTTCTTCGTTGTTATGTCCGTTTTCAGGCAAGTTGAGCATGACGATTTTGTTTTTGGTCAATAATTGTTGTATCTTGCCACGAACTTTGTCAATAGCTTCCTGCTCGGTTTTACCGTTGGCGCGACAATCCGGCAAAGCCGGAATCATCGCCGTAAAGCCGCCGCGCTTGGGTAGAATCAGAACCGTGTATTCCATTGCATGCCTCGGTATTTTAGTTTTTTCAATATAATGCTTTGTCGGCAGTTTTGCAAGCGATATAAACCTTAGCGTTGCCGCTTGCTTTCATCCAAAAATTTTATTAGCTTGTCAAAGCTTTCAGTAATCGTTTTTAAAACTTAGAATTGGTGAAAGCCATGACCACCGAAACCCTCATTGAAAAAGTTCGCGCGAAATTTGGCACGCTCGACGCACAGGGCGAGCAACTTGTCGCCGCGGCATTGGAAATTATCCAAGACGCCAACGCTCCTTCGACGCCGTTATCGCAGGAGAATTTTGTCAGCCACAACATAACTTTAGAAGAATATCGCGCGCTTCCCCGCGACGAGAAGTGGCGTTATCAAGACCGCGCCATGAAATTGAACCGGCGCTGGGTTGATCATCAGTTCCAGTGTCTCAAAGCCAAATGGATGATGGTGATTGACGGGCAAGTGGTGAGATCCGGCGCAACTCTCGATAACTATCCTGAAGACGAAGATTTCATCGCTCTTTGTCAGGAAACTGGCAAATATCCTTTTGTGTTTACCAATCCAAGGGTATTTGCCATTGAAGAACTTCCGACCCTGTGGCATGCCACTAATGAATTAGGAGATGCTTATCCAGCTTTGGCGATCACGATTTCAGGCAATAAGTCAACCTATTGGTGATGCAAAAAGTGATTGGCTTTTAACTCCGTTAGGAGTGCAATGTTTATAGCCGAGTCTTATTAAAACCTCTAAACTCCGGAGGAGTGGCATGTTGGTACAAATAGTTGCCAAATCATTGCGGCATTTTTTACATTTCACTCCTAAAGGAGTTGAAACTATATAAGAATTCTATGACTATAAACATGCCACTCCTAGCGGAGTTGACGGGGAAAATATCGCTTCACGATTCAACCAGCTTTTGGGAATTATGCCCGGTCGACGCAATACATTAAACTGAGCCGATGCTCAAATCACGAGGTAGCTATGGATGGAAAAAATTTTTTACGAATTTTGGTTGGCTGCACTTGGCTGGCTCTAACCGCTCTGTCTGTCCGCAGCCAAACACTGCCGGATTCGCCGCACAGCACCACGGCGATCGCCGGCGATTACGCGGCCGGCGGGTTCCACCGCTTCTTTTTCGGCGCGCATTATCGCGAGATTTGGACGACGCCGGTGCAAGTCGAAATTCTCGATCTCGAAAATTTTGCCGGCGGCTTGAAGCCGTTGAAACGCGGCGGCGGGTTTCAAACCAAAAGCTTGCGCTTCGAAGGCAAAGACGGCAAGCAATATGCGTTTCGTTCCATCAACAAAGACCCGTCAAAAGTTTTAATCGAGGAGCTGCGCGACACGTTTGCCAGCGATGTTTTGCAGGATCAAATCAGCATCGCGCATCCGTATGCCGCGCTCGTGGTGTCGCCGTTGGCCGCGGCTGTTGGCGTTTTGCACGCCGAACCGCGCCTCGTTTATTTGCCGGATGATCCCAAGCTCGGCGAGTTTCAAAACGACTTTCGCAACGTGCTGGGCTTCATCGAAGAGCGCCCGGACGACGGCCCGGGTGGCGAGCCCGGTTTTGCCGGCGCCGATAAAGTCGAAGACACGCAGGAATTGTTTGAAACGTTGGAGAAAGATCCCGACAACGCCGTTGATTCGGAGGCGTTTCTCACGGCGCGCCTGCTCGATGTTTATGTCGGCGATTGGGATCGGCACGTCGATCAGTGGCGCTGGGCGCGGCTCAAAAAAGAGGGCAAGAAACTCTGGTATCCGATTCCGCGCGACCGCGATCAGGCGTTTGCCAAATATGACGGCCTGCTGCCCTCGCTCGCGGAAAAGCGCTATGCCGTCATGCAAATGGAAGGTTTCAACAAAAAAACACCCGACGTGATCAGTTTGACTTTTTCCGGCCGCCATCTCGACCGCCGCTTTTTGCTGGATTTGGAATATGCGCGCTGGCAAAAGATCACCGAAAATTTTCTGGCGAAATTAACCGACGACGTGATCAAAGATGCCGTCAAAAAACTGCCGCCGGAAATTTACGCAAAATCGGGCGAGGAACTCACGCAGAAGTTGCTCGACCGCCGCGCGGTGATGCGCAAAGCTGCGGAGCAATATTACCGGAATCTCGCCAAGTATGTCGATTTGAAAACGAGCAATCAGGGCGAGCTGGCTGAAATCACCCGGCAAAACAACGGCGACGTTGAAGTGGCGATTTTTGCACGCGATAAAAACAGCGGCGAGAAAAGCGGCAAGCTTTTTTACCGGCGTTTGTTCAAGAACGGCGAGACCAAAGAAATTCGTCTTTATTTGTTGGGCGGCAATGATAAAGCTGAAGTGCGCGGCGAGGGCGGCGGCATCACCGTGCGCGTCATCGGCGGCCTCGGCGCGGATGAGCTGGCCGACAATTCCAAAACCAAAAATTATTTTTATGACGTCAAAGACGGAACGAAGTTTGTCGCCGGCTCGCAGACCAAAGTCCGCGCCGGAAGAATCGATTCCATCGCCAATTTTTATGAGAACACGCCGCGCGGGCGCGATTACGGTGTGGTCACGAAGCCGTTGCCGTTTTTCGGTTATAACGTCGATGACGGCGTTTTTATCGGCGGCGGCCCGATGATCTTCAACTACGAGTTTCGCAAAAAACCCTTTGCCCGCCAAACGATCGCGCTCGGCAATTATGCTTTTAAAACCGGCGCTTTTCGCATCCGCTACTCCGGTTTGTTCATTGATTTTCTGCCCAATCTGCATTTGTATCTGGAAGCGCAGGCGACGGTGCCGAAGGCGGTTAAAAATTTTTACGGCTTCGGCAACGCGACGACGCAAGACGACAGCTTGGAGGCGGAAAATTTTTACCGGTTTAAATCCAACGATTACCATTTGCGCCCGACGTTTTATATTTATCTCTCGCGGCGGACGCGCCTCGGCCTCGGCGTGGCCTATAAATATTCTTCGGTCCGGCTGAACGATACGTCGTTTGTGAAAAGCACGCGGCCTGTTGGCGTTGACGTGAAATCGTTGTTCGCGATCGAGAGCGAATGGCAATATGACAGCCGCAACAACGACCGCGCGCCGACTGGCGGATTTTTCAGCCGATTCAATTTTGCGCTAACGCCCAGCATGCTGGATAATGACGATACTTTCACCCGATGGCGCGCCGATCTGCGCACTTATTTTGGCAATCCGAACCTCACGCTGGCGTTGCGCGCCGCGGGCGAGGGCGTGTGGGGAGATTTTCCATTTTATGAAGCCGCGTTTTTGGGCGGCAGCGAAAACCTGCGCGGTTTCCGCTTCCAGCGTTTTGCCGGCGACGCGACCGCGTTGGGCAGCGCGGAATTACGCCTGCATTTGACGCGATTTCGCCTGCTCGTGCCGACGGCTTTCGGCGTGTTTGGTTTTGCCGAAACCGGCCGCGTTTGGCTGGACGGCGACAGCGACGGCGCATGGCACAAAGATTTCGGCGGTGGCATTTCGCTGGCGCCGGTGCGGCGGGAGTTTGCGCTCACAGTTGGCGCCGGCGTTTCCAACGAGCGCACGGCGATCGTGGCAGGGCTCGGATACGGGTTTTAGGGAAAGCAAAAGGCAAAGAGCAAAAGGCAAAAAGAAAGGAGTGCGAAGCTTTAGCTTCGCGGCAATTTGCCGAAGCATTGCGCTCCATCGTGTGAAACGAACGCTGTATATTTGAAGAAGACAGCATGAATTTAATTCGACGCGTTTGGTTATTAATGTTGCCGTTGAGCTTTCTATTTTGGTGCTGTGCCGCCTGCGGCCAGACGAAGACCCCGAACGGCGAAAACAGCAGCGGCGATTTTTCTCTGGTGGCCATCGGCGACGCGGGCGAGAAAACGGGTATATTGAAAAACAACGCCGCGGCGATGACGGAGATGTTTCGGCAGGATCGGTTTGACGCGCTGCTTTTTCTCGGAGATAATTTTTATCCCACCGGACTCAATGTCGACCCGGATGAGGATTTCCGCAAGGAAGTTCCCCAAAAAATCAAGGAAGTGCTCGGGCCGTTTCGCGAGGTGATGGCCGGCCTCGACTCGCAAAATGTTCATGCGGTTGCCGGCAATCATGATTATTATCAAAAGCTCGTGGTGAACCGCTCTTTTCTTTTGGGCTTGTTTTCAATCGAAGCGATGCCGATCGGCATGACGAACAAAGGCAATCAACGCGCCGATACGATTTCGAGCTGGACCTATCATTACGGCTTGCCGCAACAGGCGATCTATCAAACGGATCGGCAATCCAAAGATTCTTTGCAAATTATTTTTTTTGATTCGGCGATTTTGCTGCGCACGCAACCGCACACGTGGCGGCCGTATCTGGCGCAATTCCATCACCTGTTGGTTTCCACGAAAAATCGGCCCCAAATAAAATGGCGCGTGCTGGCGATGCACCATCCTTTATACAGCCTCAGCGAGCATGGCGGCTACAGCGAGTGGGATTCCGAAGCGCGCGCGGTGAATTACGTGAATCGCTGCGACGCCGATTCGGCCGCCGTCAGTTATTTTTACAATACGGTGGATCCCGAAGATTTGTGCGCGCCGCGATACCGCGCGTATCACGATTCGGTGTTGACCGTCATTCAGCGCAGCGGCGTGCGCGTGCAGATGGCGCTGGCCGGCCACGATCACGCGCTGCAATTTTTGTATTACCCGCGAGTGAATGCGGATTGTGAAAATTGCCCAAAGATTTACATCGTCTCCGGCGCCGGCGCGAAGGAGAACCGGGTGAAATTCCCGGCGCCGGCGAGGGGCGAATTTACTTGTCCCGACCCGTCATTGCAGCGGCAGGGCAAAAGCCAATCCGGTTTCGTGCGGTTGGATTTTCAAGCCGGGAACTTGCGGGCGCGATTTTTTAGCGGCAAGACGAGGCGCGAGATCGATATGGGAGGAGGACGGAAGGAGTTTTTAATCAAACCGGACGGAACGCTCGGCAATTAGCATCGGGAAAAGACACGGCCCATGGAACAACTGATCTGCCATCTCATCGGCGACTATATATTGCAGACGAACTGGATGGCGCGACACAAACATGAAAAACTTGGCATTGCGGTCGCGCATGCTTTCAGTTACCTGTTGCCTTTCGTCTTTATTACGCAATCCCTGCCGGCGCTCTCGATCATTTTCGGCACGCACACCGTCATCGACCACTTTCGGTTGGCGCGTCACGTTATTCGCTTGCGCAACTGGTGTTGGACGGACAACGGCTTTCCAACGGAAACTCCTTCCCACGTGGCGCAGGGCATCAGCATCGTCGTCGATAACACGCTTCATCTGCTGATTAATTTTCTGGCGATAAAATATTTTGGATAGATTAGGATTTGCTAAATGCTGTAAAATGTGGGAGACGGAAAATTCATCTTGCCAACGTCAAAACGTTTTAGTAAATTCATCTGTTGACGCCGCTCACAGTGGTCAAGCTTTTGAGGCATTCCCATGCAATTTGCAGACCCCCGCACCGATTTCGTTTTTAAGCGCGTTTTTGGCAATGAACAGGCGAAAGAGGTGTTAATCAGTTTTCTCAACGCCGTTCTCGGTTTGGATGGCCCACGAGTTGTTGCCGAAGTTCATATTCTCGAGCCTTATCAAGCGCCGCGCATTCCTTCGCTAAAACACAGTTTCCTCGACGTAAAATGCCGCGATCAACGCGGCATTGAATTCGTGGTCGAAATGCAAATTCAGTATGTCGAAGGTTTGGAAAAACGCATTCAATATAATGCGTGTAAGGCTTATGTAAGCCAGCTTGCCAGCGGCGAAACTTATCCGAAATTGAATCAAGTCATCGGTATCACCGTGCTTGATTTCAGCATGTTTCGCGACTTCGATCACTATCTTTCCTGCTACGAGTTCAAAGAAAAGGTGACCGGCAACTGTTATCTCGAGGAAATTTGCCATTATTTTATCGAGCTTCCCAAATTCACCAAAAGCGAAAATGAGCTGAAAACGCCAATCGAGAAATGGTGTTATTTCATCAAAAATGCCGGCAAGCTGCAGATGATTCCGGCAACGCTGAATAACGAACCCTACTTGAAAGCGTTTGAACTGGCGAATCGCGCCAATATGACTAAAGATGAATGGGAAGCATTCGATGCAACCGCCGTTTGGATACAGGATCAACGTGGGGCCACGACCGCGGCTCGCAAAGAGGCTTTGCAAGAAGGCCGGCAAGAAGGTTTAAAAGAAGGTATCCTAAAAGTCGCTCGCGCTTTGCGCAAAGAAAAAGTCGATTCCAGCGTGATCGCAAAGGCGACGGGGCTCGTTCTTGAAGAAATTGAAAAATTGTGAACTTATCGTATCCGCAACTGATACTCGCTAATTTTCCGCGACAGCGTTGAGCGGGGAATGCCCAGCTCGCGGGCGATGTCTTCCTGTGGCGATAACGGATTTTTGATCAGCGCGCGAAAAATGATCTGCTTCTCGATGTAAGAAAGATAATCCGGCAGCGAAAACCGGCCGGCTTCTTCGCGATCGAAATTGAGGATGGTTTTGTAGGCCTCGACTTCGCGATCGACGATTTTTTTCAGATCGCTAAACCCGGTGGACTTGGTGATAAACGCTTTGGCGCCCTTCCGCAAAAACCGCTCTTTTTCGTCATCCGCAATCGGAAACCCCGTCATCGCGATCACCGGAATGGCGCGCGCCTCGACGTATTTGGTGTTGGTCAGCATTTCCTCGAAAAACTGCATACCATCCATGCCCGGCAAACGATAATCCAGCACGATCAAATGAACTTTATAATTCGCCAACACCACAAAACCTTCTTCGGCGCTGTTGGCCATCAGCGTTTCATAGCCAGCGCTGCGGAAAACCACGGCCAGGTTTTGTTGAAAAATCGCGTTGTCCTCGATCAACAAAATGGTGCCCTTCGGGTGGGGAATCATGTTCGCTCCTCCTGAGTCCTTGGGATTGCCGGAAATTTTTGAATGTATGAAAGATTGCATGTTCAGCCAAAAATTTTAATGTTAAGCAGTTTGAAAAGTAAGGGCGACTTTGCTAAACATTACAGAAAGTATGCCAAAAAATGTGGCGATTTTTTATCAGGGAAAAATTATATAAAAAACAAAGGCTTGGATTTATTTAACTCACCCTTGAAATAAAAAATTCGGACGGATTGTAACTGTATGAGACAATTGGAATTTTAAAACTACGTTCAAAAATGGACAGAAGCTGGTCGAATTTCATCCAGTTTTTGTTGCATGATGTCCCATGCGCGTTGCACATGTCGCTCTTCCGTGCGTAAATTACCTATTGCCAGCCGCAGCACATATTGCTCGCGCAATTTTGTGTGAGAGAGAAAAACTTCGCGGGTCGCATTCACCGCTGCCAAAAGCTGTTCGTTAAAATGATTGAGTTTTACTTCATCTATGTCCGCCGGATGCGCGCGAAAGCAAACCAAACTGAACGGCGTTGGCGCCATTCGCTCAAAATCCGGATGCGCGTCAATCCAACTCGCGAAATGTTGCGCGAGCCGAATTTGCTCGCGCAGCCGCGCCGCGATGCCATCGACGCCGAAGTAACGGAGCACGAACCACAGCTTCAGCGCGCGAAAACGGCGGCCGAGTTGCACGCCGTAATCCATCAAATTCTCAACCTCATTATCCTGCGCCGTGCGCAAATATTCCGGCACGAGGCTAAATGCGCGCCGCAAGATTTCCGGCTTGCGCGTGTAAAGCGCGCTGAAATCAAACGGCACAAACAGCCATTTGTGTGGATTCATCACCAGCGAATCGGCGCGCTCGCAACCGTTGAGGACGTGACGCATTTCCGGAACAACCGCTGCCGCGCCGCCATACGCCGCGTCGATATGCAGCCACAAATTTTCGCGCGCGCAAATATCGGCGATGGCCGGCACTGGATCGATGCTTGTCGTCGAAGTGGTGCCAACGGTTGCCACGACACAAAATGGCCGCCAGCCATTGCGCCGGTCTTCGGCAATAGCTGGCGTGAGCAGATCCGCGCGCATGCGAAAATTTTCATCGACAGGAATTTTGCGCACGCCGTTCAAACCAAGCCCAAGGGTGATGGCGGCTTTCTCAATTGACGAATGCGTTTGTTCGGAAATGTAAAGCCGCAACTTAGGCACTTCCGGGCGCCCGGCGAGGCCTTCTTCGCGGATGTGCAATTCGACAAGTTGCTCGCGCGCCGCGGCAATCGCGTGCAGCGTGCTGATTGACGCGGTGTCGTAAATGATGCCCCAAAAATCTTTCGGCAATCCGAGCATTTGCCGCAGCCAATCCATCGTCACCTGCTCCAGCTCCGTCGCCGCGGGGCACGTCTTCCACAACATGCCGTTGATATTGAACGCGTCGCTGAGCCACTCGCCCAAAATTCCCGGGCCGCTGCCGGTGATGGCGAAGTACGCGAAGAAATCCGGATGATTCCAATGCGTCATGCCCGGCATGATGACGCGATCGATATCCGCAAGAATTTTTCCCATCGCCTCGCCGGAAAGGGGAGGAGTCGCCGGCAGATTTTTACGAATTTCCCCCGGCGTGATGTCGGGCAACACCGGATGCTGCTCGATGTTTTCGAAATACGCCGCGATCCAATCCACGAGCTGATGCGCGTATTGGCGGAAATCCGCGGCGGGCATGTCGCCGAGAGGGGGAGAAGTGGAAGGTGTTGCAATGGCTTGCTTCATGATACGTGAGCAATTTGGCAAATTACGCGAGCTTGAAAATGGCGCCTTTCGAGCAAAGGCTTCTCGACATTGAACAATTTTTTCGCCGTCTTTCCGGCAAGCTGTTGCGCCGCATCCCAAATTTCCGTTGGGATGGCGAGATTGTTTTGCTTTGAGAAGTCAGTAAAGACTTGAGTTGTAGTCTGCATATTTACACCAGAGTATGGGAATTTTCTGATTCAATTTAGAAAAAATGGCTTTGAAAAACAATGAAAAAATGCTTATCTTGAGTATATTGACTGATCGAATCAAGGAGAAGGCATACATGAAAACAGGCACGGTTAAAAAGCGCAACAAAGTCCGCGCGCAAAATTCTAATGACCGTTCATTGGCGCTGCCCATTCCATCATACCAAATCATTATTGCCGTGAAAAAGATGAAAAAAATGACCTAGCGCTTTCACAGTTGATTAATATTTGCTTGTGTTTCAAGCCGGAAATATGTAAAATTGAGTTATGCTCAAAGCAAGATTATTCATTTTGGAGAATCTATAAAATGGTTACCGTATCAGCCACTGTTCAAGGCGGATCAATAAAATTGCCGGAAGCCATACGAATTGCCAATGGCACGCGTGTTATGATAACCATCCTGGCGCCGGTGGCTAAAAACGGCAAACGTTTTTTGCCTGAGGATATTGAAGCCGAGGACCTTGAGTTCGTCCGCGCCTGCCGCGGGCGTTTGGCGAAACAACTTGAAAAGGTGGAATAATGGCGGACTACCCGAAACAGGGAGAAATTTGGTGGGCGTCATTTTTTGAAGGCGGGGAACGTCCGGCGTTGGTCGTTTCTCGAAATGAACTCAATCGCGGCCGGTTCATTTTGGTTGTTCCTTGCACCTCATCACAAGTTGAACAACGCGCCGTATATCGAAATCATGTCTTGCTTCCCTATCGTCGAATAAAATCAGTAAGGGCTGTTGCAAAAAGCTCATTGGAAGAAAGCCCCAATTTGCCGGCAAGCTCCTGCGCTGCCTCCCAAATTTCTGTTGGAATGATCAACTCGTTTTTCATAGGAACGCCAATAAAGATTTCGTCGTTGTTGTTTGCATATTTACATGCGAGCCGTGTCACCGCTAAAGCGGTTTAAAAATTCATCACTCATCCAGATCTCTATAAACATTTCATCCCTAACGGGATTTTAATGATCGGATAGGGCGCTTCAGCGTCCTTCCACTTCTTAGCCCCGAAATTTATTTCGGGGTGATTTTCGGATTTTTCAACAGCACCTCCCGCAAATACCGATTCCCCTGCAAAATCGCCCAGTCGTTGTTCGGTTGCGCCAGTTCCGCTTGCAGCGTATCGCGCCAGGTGGGGTTGTATTCGAAAGCGATTTTCAAATCATCCAACGCGGGGACGACTCGTTTGAGCTTGGCGGCGCAGCGGGCTTGCTGAAATTTGGCGCGGGCGGCGTTCAGGCTGTCCGTGTGCGTGACTTTGGGATTGTTCTCAAATGCAGTTTCATACTTATCACTCGCCCTTTGCCATTCGTCTTTTGCCCCTCGCTCTTCGCCCTTCGCAAAAAGCGAATCCGCCTCGTGCAAAAGTTCCGCAGACTTCTTCACCACCTCGCGGCGCTTCTCCAACAGTTCGTAGGCTTCCCACGCGCCGAGGCGAACCCACGGGCGTTCATCCTCTTTGAGCTTGGCAATGACTTGCAAAGTGGAATCGATTGGAATGTCTTTTTGCGCCAGCGCCTGTGCCGCCGCAGTGCGATAGCCGCTCAAAAGATGCTTTAAGCCAGCCAGTAGTTCAGGTAATGCTTTAACTCGTTCGATTTCACCAAACGCGCCCGCCGCTTGCGCGCGAATATCTCCTTCTTGATCTTTCAGCGCCGCCACCAGCGCGCCGACCACGCGATCATCACTGGACTTGATTTCCCCCAACGCGCCCGCCGCTTGCGCGCGAACATCCCAATCTTGATCTTTCAGCGCCGCCACCAGCGCGCCGACCACGCGATCATCACTTTGGCCTAATTTGACCAACGCGCCCGCCGCTTGCGCGCGAACATTCCCATTTTCATCTTTCAGCGCCGCCACCAGCG
>Ga0247727_10004231_pt1 | contig 30651 bp, 23 predicted proteins | sample WisWelCaveWW1625_FD_202498 | JGI IMG/M metagenome (GOLD analysis project Ga0247727, IMG submission 202498) | Biofilm microbial communities from Wishing Well Cave, Virginia, United States - WW16-25 | ecosystem: Environmental > Aquatic > Deep subsurface > Groundwater > Cave microbial mat | place... | reverse complement strand
GCGCTTCTGCAGGTCCGCGAGCGAGATGCCCTGCGCCGCCTCGTAGAGCCTTCGCGCGCGCTCGACGGCGTTGCTCGCGAGCTCGACTTGCGGCACGGCGTTCTCCGCCGCGCTGCGCTTCAGCAGGAAATCGCTCTGAGCCTCGCCGAGCTCGGGGCTCTCGATCACGAGGAGCTCGTCGCCACGCTTGACCTCGGCGCCGAGGCGGGCGGACATCTCCGCGACGCGGCCGCGCACCGGCGTGCCGACGTGCGCCATCGCCTCGGCGTTGAACGCGATGCGTGCCGGCACGCGCAGGAGGCGCTCGACCCTGCGGCGCTGCGCGCGCTCGACCGCGATGCCGTGGCGCTCGATCGCCTCGGCGGTGAGCGTGACTTCGTCGGCGTGCTCGCCCGCGGCGCCGCCCTCTTCGCCGTTGTCGTGACCGGCATGATCGTCGTGGCCGCCTTCAGCTCCGCCGCCCCCGGCGCGCAGCCCTTTCAGGCGCTCGCACGCCGGAAGCGACGCGAGGAATCCCGCGAGCGCGACGCACGCGAGTCGGGAACGCCACGGCGAGCGCGGACGCGACCTCATCGATCGCCCTCTCGGCCTCATCGCCTCTCCTCCTCTGCAAGCCCGTCGGTTTCGTCCTCGGGGCCGCCGCGCAGGACCGCCGCGCCTCCCACGGCCTGCTCGAACCTCGCCCACGCCGTGACCGTCGACTGCTGCAGTTCCACCAGACGTTCCTGCGCCTGGCGCAGGTCGCGCTCGGCGAGCAGCAGCGCGGTCACGTCGCTCTCGCCGCCGAGGTAGACCGCCTCGACCTGGTCGCGCCGCTGCTGCTCGATCGGCAGGAGCTCGCTTTCGACTCGGCCGAGCCGGCGGCGCGCGCCGCGCAGCGCTTCGATGGCGGTTCGCACCTCCGTGACCGCCCCTCGCTCGGCGGCGGCGAGGACGTGGCGCGCCTCGATCCAACGCGCACGAGCGCTCTCCTTTCGCTTCGCGCCCGTGTCGAGCAGCGGCAGCGGCGTCGAGAGCGACGGCCCGATCGACCAGTCGCCGTCGCGCTCCGCGGTCACCCCCGCGCCGCCGCCGTCGAGCACGCTGAGCCCGGCGGCGGCCGCCTCCGCCTCCGCGGCGCGGAGCTCCGCGCGCAGCGCGAGCAGATCGGGACGGCGCGCAAGCGCGGCGGCGATCCACGGCTCCTCGGCATCGGGCGGCGGCGGCGGCGAGCTCCATTCCTCGACGTCGAACGCGGGCGCCGCGCCGGGCGAGCCGATGCGATGGAGCAGCCGTCGCCGCGCGAGCTCGAGCTCGATCCGGCGGCCCTCGCTCTCGAGCTCGAGCTCGAGCCGCTGCGCCTCGAGCGTGAGGACGTCGAGCCGGACGCCTTCGCCGACGTCGAGCTTCGCGCGCGCGGTGGCGAGCAGGCGATCGAAGAAGGCGAGCCGCTCATCCAGGAGCCGGGCGCGCCGCGTGAGCGCCTGGACCTCGGCGTAGTCGACGCGCAGCTCGGCCACGACCTCGATCGCGCGCGCCACCACCTCGTGCGCCGCGCGCTCGAGGCGGGCGTCGGCGGCATCCGCGCGCCGCGTCCGCGTGAGCAGGGCGGCGAGCTCGGCGGTGAGGCCGACGTCGATCCGCGGGGTCGCGCCGCCCTCGACGAGGCGGAAGGCGACGTCGAGCACGGGATTGGGCAGAAGGCGCGCCTGACCGGCCTCCGCCAGCGCGCGGCGGGAGCGCGCGAGCGCGGCCTGCACCTCGGCGCTCTCCGTCAGCGCGCGCTGAACGGCTTCGGAGAGGAGCAGGCGCTCGGGAACCGGCGACTCGGCGTCGATGGCGAGCTGCTCGGTCCGGAACGGGACGTCGTGGTCGAGCCCGCCGGCGAGCGCGGCCGCGCGCTCCGGCGCGACCGCCGGCGGCGGACCGACGCAGTGGATCAACGGGATCGCCGCCAGGATCAGGAGTGCGCGAACGTGCATCCGCAGGGTCCTCGGTGCGTCGACGCCTACCGGACGGCCTCTCGGGCCGAGGGAACGCCGACAGTGGCTGGATCGACTCCGCCCGCGCGACGAACGGCGCGGGCAAGCTGCGCGCTACGACGTCGCGCGGCTCAGATCCGCAGGACGACCGACCGCTGCGAATGGCGCGGACGGCAGATGACGCAGGGCGCGAGGCACTTCGGAAACTCGACGCAATCGCGCTGGACCGCGACCTGCAAGAGCGGCCGATCGGCGAGCGGCGCCTCGCGGCCCTGCATCGACGGGCTCTTGCCCTTCCCGGGCCGGACGGTGTCGGAGAGCGACGCGATCACCGTGTCGGTGCACGGACAGGCATCCACGCTCTCCGAGTCGGCTCGTGACTCGGCCGCATCGCGCGGCGAGAGCTCGTGCTCGTGGCCGCTGCACGCGGAGGACGTTGACGCTCCCTTCGCGGCGAGCTCGAGCTCGAAGCAGCCGTCCGGCTCCGCGCAGAGGATGAGCGTGATGCCGTTCGCGAGCGACGAGACCGCCGCCGCGAACAGGCAGACCCCGAATCCCACGGAGCGAGCGAACCGCGATCGGTGCAAGCCAAGTGCTCCCGTCGACACGCTGAGGATACGTCGAACGCCCGCGCTCCAGCAACTCCAGGAGGATTCGTCGGCCTCGCGGCAAGGCTTCCTGAAGGATCGCCGGGGCCGACTGCGGCTGGATGGGGCGAATCGAGGGCGCAAGGCGTCACTCCTGCTTCAGCGCCGCCGCGACCGGCAGCCGCAGCACGCGCAGCGCCGCCGGCGCAGTGCCGAGCAGCCCGAGCAGCAGCACGCCGCCGAGGCCGACGAGGACGCAGACGGGGTCGACCTCGAGCGCGAAGGCGCTCATCGAGAGGCGCACGGAGCTGCCGGCGACGAGGAGCCGGGCGAGGGCGAGGCCGACGAGTCCGCCGGCGGCGGCGAGGACGATCGATTCCTGCGCGAGCGACCAGGCGAGCGGCAGCCCGCGGTAGCCCAGCGCGCGCAGGGTGGCGAGCTCGCGGCCGCGCTCCTGGACGGCGGCGTTGAGGGTGTTGGCGCCGGAGAGGAGCGCGGCGACGCCGATCAGCACCGCCATCGCCCACGCGAGCGTGCGCATCGGCGCGAAGTAGGCGGCGAGCTCGCGGTAGTAGCTCGCCGACGGCATGTAGAGGAGCTCGAGGTCGAGGCGGCGGCGGGCGAAGAGCTCGAGGTCGGAGAAGCCGGCTGGCGAGGCGACGCGCACGAAGACGGCCGAGACGTCGTCGCGCTTGCTGAGCCCGCGCAGCGGCGCGAGTGGCGCCCAGATCTCCGATTCGAAGGTGGTGCCGGGCGCGGCAAAGGTGCCGGCGACGGTCCACGTGCCGCTCTCGAATCGGACCTGTCGCCCCGGCGCGAGCGCGGCCTCGGGCACGCCGAGCTTCGCGGCCGCGAGCCGCCCGACCAGCACCTCGTCGTCGCGCGGCAGCGCGCCGCTCGTGAGCGTGACCGCGGGGTGGACGAGGAACGCCCGTGTCGTGACGCCGCGCACGAAGGCGGCGTACTTGGGATCGCTCGCGTCGGTCGCGTCCTGCTTCTGCGCCGGGCCGAGCCGCACGTAGCTCGCCATGTGGATTTCGGGCGAGACGGCGGCGACGTCGCCTCCCGCGTCGCCCCCGATTCCGCCCACGCGCAGCACGCCCTTCACATCGGCCGCGACGAAGTCGGCGACGGCCGGCGCGATCGAGCTGCGCACGACGTCCTTCATCGACGCGGCCGAGAGAAGGATCGCCGTGTCGGGCTCGGCGGTCGCCTCGTAGCTGCGCTCGAGCCCGCGCACGAACGACGCGGTGGCGACCAGCAGCGCCGCGACCAGCGCGCTCGAGAGTCCGGTGAGCAGCGTCCGCGCCGGCCGGCGCGCGAGGTTGAGGACCGCGTAGTCGAACGGGAGGAGGCGGCGCACGTCACGCTCCTCGCAGCGCGGCGGGGATCTCGGCGCGCGCGACGCGCAGCGCAGGAAGCGCCGCAGCCACCGCGCCGGCCGCAGCCGCGACCAGCAGCCCGCGCACGACGAGCATCGGCGACGCCGCGAACGTCACGAGCACGCCCTCGACCCCGATCGTGAGGTGCGCGAAGCGGATCACGCCGAGCGCGCAGCCGGTGCCGACCAGCGCCCCGAGCCCCGCGAGCAGGAGCGACTCGGCGAGCACGAGCGAGACGAGCTGGCTCTCGTGGTACCCGAGCGTGCGCATCACCGCCATCTCGCGCGCCCGCTCGCGCACCGCCATCGCCACGGTGTTGGCGACGAGCGCCAGCACCACCACCACGCAGCCGAGCCCGAAGAGCCGGCCGAAGCGCAGGATCTCGCGCAGGTCGGCGGTCGCGCTCTCGAGGAAGGAGAGCTTGAGGCGCGTGTCGGTCGGCGCCTCCGACGTGGCGAGCAGCTCGTCGATCCGCGTCGCGATCTCGCGGGCTCGCGTGGCGTCCTTCACCTTCACCTCGAACTCCGTCACCGTGCCGGCCTTGTTCACCGCGACCGAACGCTGCAGGTGCTCGAGGTGGGTGACGATCAGGCTCTCTTCGATCGGCTCGGGCGAGCGGAAGATCCCGGCGACGCCGACCTCGATGCGGTTGAAGCGGAACTTGTCGCCCACCTTCAGGTGACGGCGCTTCGCGAAGACCTCGCCCACGAGCGCCCCGTCGCCCTGCCGCTCGAACGTCGCGCGGTCGCCGTCGACGAGCTCGATCTTTCGGGCATCGAACACCTGGTCGGGTGGCACGCCGTGGAAGGCGACGACGTCGAGGCTCGCGCGGCAGTTGCTCAGGAACACCTTGACCGGCAGCACGCTCTCGACGCCGTCGATCTTCGCGATGCGGCCCGCGTCGTTCTGCGGCAGGAAGGAGGTCTGCGGGCAGTAGCGGTTCTGGCGGTAGACGATGAGCGTGCGCGCCGCCTCGCTGCCGGAGAGGGCGCGGTCGAGTCCGGCCGCGAGGCTCTCGACGAGCACGAAGAGCGCGATCGCCGCGGCGACGCCGCCGACCGTGAGCGCGGTGCGCAGGAGGCGGCGGCCGAGGTTGCGCCGCAGCAGCTTGCCGAGCTTCATGACAGCTTCCCCTTGTCGAGGTGGACGACGCGCGTGCCGTGCGCCGCCGACTTCGGGTCGTGCGTGACCATCACGATCGTCTTGCCGCGCTCCCGATGGAGCCGGTCGAGCAGGGTCAGCACGCCCTCGGCGGAGACGTGGTCGAGGTCGCCGGTCGGCTCGTCGCACACGAGCAGCGGCGGATCGGCCACGATCGCGCGCGCGATGGCGACCCGCTGCTCCTGGCCGCCCGAGAGCTGGCGCGGGTAGTGGTCGGCGCGGTCCGCGAGGCCGACGGCCTCGAGCGCGAGCGCGACGCGCTCGTGGCGCTGCTTCGACGACAGCGGGAACAGGAAGAGCGGAAGCTCGACGTTCTCGTAGGCGGTGAGCACCGGCACGAGGTGGTGCTGCTGGAAGACGTAACCGACGTGCTCGGCGCGCCAGTCGGCGAGCGTGGCGCCGCGCAGCTCCGCGAGCTCCTGGTCGGCCACGACCACTCGGCCGTGGTCGGGCCGGTCGATGCCGGCGAGCAGGTTCAGGAGCGTCGTCTTCCCGCTGCCGGACGGACCGAGCAGCACGAAGAACTCGTTCTTCTCGATCGAGAGCGTCACGTCGTCGAGCGGCGTGATCACGCTCTCGCCCTTGCGGTAGCTCTTCGTCACGGTCGCGAGCTCGATGAAGGCCATGGTCACTTCCCTTCGCTCGTGATCTCGACGCGCGCGCCGTCGCGGAGCTCCTCGCGGCCGGCGTCGATCACCTTGTCGGAGACGTTGAGGCCGCCGCGCACGAGCGTGCGATCGCCGTCGTCACGGGCGACGTCGATGCGGCGCAGCGCGGCGCGGCCCGAGAGGGCGTCGACGATCCAGACCGCGGGGCCGCTCTCGCCTGCGACGACCAGGCGCTTGGGGATCCATACGGAGCCGGGCTGCATCGAGGATCCGTCGGCGCCGCTCGAGCCGGCGCCCGCCGCGAGGAAACGCACCTCGACCAGCATCTCCGGCCGCAGCGCCGCGTCGGGCTCCTTCACCTTCACGTGCACCTGCAGCGTCACCTTCTCGACGTTGGCGAGCCGGACGATCCTCGCGACTTCGCCGTCGTAGAGCCGGTCGGGCCGCGTCGGCGCCTTCACCCTCGCCGGCTGTCCGACCGCGAGCTTCGCCACTTCGCTCTGCTCGACGTCGACCCGCACTCGGAGCGACTTCGGGTCGAAGAGCGTGCAGACCGCCTCGCGGCTCTCGGTCCCGACCATCGCGCCGGGCGCGGCGAGCCGCTGCAGGACGACGAGCGACGAGGGCGACGAAGACGACGACGAGCCCGCGGCCGGTGCGCGCACGACCATGCGCTCGAGCTTGAGCGCCGCGGCGTCGCGCGCCGTGTTCGCCTCGAGCACGGCGGCCTGCGCGACCGCGAGCGCCGCGATCGCGGACTCGCTGCGCAGCCGGTCGGCGAGCCGCAGCTCCCGCTCCTTCTCGGCGCGGACGAGCCGCGCCCCGGCCTTCTCGACCTCGGCGGCAGCGAGAGCCGTCTCGGCCTCGAGGACCGCGAGTGCCGAGCGCTCGGCGTCGAGCTTCGCCTGCGCCAGCTCGACCTGCCGCGGCCCGGCGGCGCCGTTCTCGGCGAGGAAGCGCGCGAGCGCGAGCTCCTCCTCGGCGACCCGCACCTTCGAGCTCGCCTCGCGCGCCGCCGCGGCGCGGCGATCGGCCTCGGCCGCGCGGCCGCGCGCCTCCGCCCGCGCCGTCGCCTCGGCCTCGGTCACCTCGAGCGCCGCTTCGAAGCTCTGCTGCGCAAGGTCGCGCTCGACCAGCGCCTTCTGCGCGTCGGCCCGCGCCCGCGCGAGCGCCGCGTCGGCCTGCGCGAGCTCGACCGTCGCCGACCGATCGTCGAGCTCTGCGAGGGGCTGGCCCGCCGCGACGGCGTCGCCTTCGAGCACGAGCAGCTCGCGCACGACTCCCGGCGCCAGCGCCGTCGCGAAGACCGGGTAGGGGTCGGGCTCGATCCAGCCCGAGCGCTGGAGCTCGGTGCTCCCGGCCGCGGCGGAGAAGGCGTCGGCCGCCTGCGGCCGCACGACGGTGACGCGCACGGCGCCGCGCAGCACGTCGCCGACCGTCGAGAAGAGGACGGCCGCAAACCCGGCCACCAGGACGATCGTGACCGTGAGCGCGAGCCGGCGCTTCTTCTTCGGCGCCACCGATGTCGCGGGCGTCGCGCGCGCGAGCGCGGCGAGGTCGATCTGCGGCTTCATCTCGCTCATCGCGCACCCTCCTCGCCGCCGTCCTTCGTCGGTCCGAGCGCCTCCGAGAGATCGAACGTCGCCACGAGCCAGCGCTCGAGCGCGGCGGCGCGCGCCGTGAGCGCGCGCGCGCGCTGGTCGATCGCCATGCTCCACTCCGGGATCGCCGCGACGTCGGCGGCGAAGCGCGCCTGCGCGGCGCGGAAGGCTCGCGCGCTCGATTCCGCGACGCCCTCGCCGTGCTCGCGCAGCGCGACGTCGGCCGCCTGCTGCTCGGCGCGGCGCCGCACGATCTCGTTCTGCGCGCGGGCGAGCGCCGCGACGAGCGCATCGTGCGTCTGGTCACGCGCCGCGCGCGCCTCGTCGACCGCCGCATCGGCGGCCGGCGGCCACGGCAGCTCGAGCCGCAACACGCCACCCCACAGGAGGTCGTCGACGGTGAGCGTCGCCTTCGGGCCGATCAGGAGCGCCGGCCAGCGCTGCGCGCACGCGACGCGCACGTCGGCCTCGGCGCCGAGGTAGTCGAAGCGAGCGAGCCGCAGTTCCGGGTGGCCGTCGAGCAGGTCGCGCGCGCTCGGATCGGGCCGATCGGCGCGGCCCATGGTCCGCCGCGAGATCGCGGCCAGGCCCGTCGTCTCCGCGTCGTCGAGCCACGGCGAGCTCGGCGGCAGGCCGCTCGCGGACGCGACGCTCGCGCGGGCGGCGGCGACGGCGGCCTGCTGCTCGAGCCGCATCACGGCGACGTGGTGGAGCATCGTGCGCGCGACGGCGACCTGGTCGGGCGGGAGCCAGCCGCGCCCGGCGAGGAGCTCGAGCCGCTTGTCGTTGGCGCCGCAACTCTCCTCGAGCTCGGCAAGGTGACGCTCGAGCTCGCGCGCGACGGCGAGCGAGGCGAGCGACCGCTCGAGCGCGTGCTGCGTCGTGAAGCCGGCGGCCGCGAGCGCCTCCTCGGCGCGCGCCGCGTCGACCTCGGCGCGCGCGCGCGTCGCCCCGGCCCGTCCCGCGCCGACGAGGCCGGGGAGGTCGAGCGCGATCATGAGCTCGCTGTCGCGGTCGGCGCCGGAGCCGACGTGCTCGGCGTCGACCATCGACTGCGGCGCGCCGAGCGAGCGGGCGCGTGCTTGCGCGATCAGGAGCTCGCGGCGCGCGGCGAGCACGGCCGGAGCGCTCGACTCGAGGCAGGCAGCCCAGAGGTCCCACGGGTCGCCCGATCGCCGCGCCGTCGCGACGGCGTCGGCGCGCGCGGCGAGCAGAGCTTCGAGGTCTGCGGCGAGCTCGCCCGCGTCGCCGAGCGATGGCGGCGCGGCGGCACATCCACCCATGGAGAGCAGGAGGAACGAACGGATCGCAACGGAACGGATCGAGGGCATGGCAGGCTCCGCAACGGGGAGTCACGACGCATCTCCCGCGGACCGCGCCCACGCGCGGCCCGTGCGAAGCCTCGCTCTAGAGACGGAGCGGCAGCTGGATCGGGACGATCGGCGGCGGATGGAGCGCCCGGCTCGAGCGCGCGAAGAGGTCGGTGGCCAGCGGCGGTTCCGGCGCGACGGCGAGCGTCAGCGCGCCGACAGCTGCAGTGGTCGCGGCGAGCGCCTCGTCGCCGAGCTTCTTCGTCGTCGGGTCGAGGGAACGCTCGGTGGACGGGACCTGGATGCAGCAGTCGCGGCAGGCGTCGGCGACGAGGCTCGGGAGCCGCGTCGCTCCCTCCCTCGCGCAGCAGCACGTCCGGCTCACCTTCACGGGCGAACGGCCGGCGAGCCGCTGCAGGCAGACCGTGATCCCGTCCGGCAGGACGAGCGCCGGCAGGAGCATGGCGAAGAGGAGTTGGCGCAGCTTCGTCATCGATCCGAAAGCTCGGCAGAAACACCCCGGAACCTTGGGGGGAACGCGCCTCCTCAGGCCCGGCGCGGGGGGTGGATGATAGCCCGGGATTCGCGCCGTCGCGTCAGCGCTGCGGCACGAGCACGACCTCCGCTCCGGAGTCGTCGACGTCGGCTCGGAGGACGACCTCGCCCGACGGAGGAGCGCCATCCATGCGAACCCGCAGAGCCTCTCGCCATCCTCGAATCCGAAATCTCACGCCGGCGTCCGATTCATAGGTGCCTCGGGCCTGAATGCGCATCGCGTCCGGGACGAATCCTGCTTCCCGGATCGCTCGCGGCACCGCGTCGAGGCGCAGCGCCGCGTGCGGATCGGGAGTGACGATGACCACGTTGGTCTGGATCTGCACTCGAACCGATTGGACGCCTTCCAGGCGTCGCAGGGCGTTCTCGACGCCCTTCGCTCAGGGGCTTCACTCCAGTCCTTTGCTGACGATGCGCACCTCCTCCAATCCCGACGATTCCGTGAGCGCTGGAACGGCTTCGCGCGCAGAGTCGCTCCGGCACCCCACGAGCGCGCCGGCGATCAGGAACGGAACGAGCGAGAGCGATTTCATCGAAGCCTCCTCGGTTCAGATCAGGAACTCAGAACAGGAACTTGATCACGAGGGTCGCACCCACGTGTCGGTCTCCGAGGGCGTCGTCGATGTTCTGGAAGACGGGCACCTGGACGTTCGCCTCGAAGAGAAACGTCTTGCTCGGATAGACCTGGAGCCCGGGCGCGATCCAGACCAAGAGTCCGTCGTCGCCGGCGCTGCGGCCGCCGACCTGGCTGCTGAATCGATAGGTGTCGAGGAGCTCCAGGACGCCGCGCACCTCGATCTCGTCATGGTCGGGCGCGAACTGAACGGGCTTGATCCGGCACCACCAGGCCAGATTCAGGTCGATCGTCTGGCCGAACCGGGTGCCCTCGTGCGGAGTCCGGTGACGGAAGTACGCCTCGGCGGAGAATCGCTGGCGATCGCGGATCACCGTGAACGCGGAGCCGGCGCCGAGCGTCCAGTCGCCGGTCCCGAGCTGGAGCCGACGCGGGATCTGCGCGCCGCCTTCCCGCTCGTCATCCTCGCCCGTCGGCGCAACGACCTCCGCGAGCGCGGCCCACCGCGTGGACTCCATGACGTCATCCCGCTGCCAGAGCGACTGCTTGAAGCGGAGCGAGAGGTCTCCGAGGCCGAACAGCTCCTCTTCCTCCCGCTGGCCGCCCGGTCCGGCGAATTCCACCTGCTTCCAGGAGGTGGGCACGGTCAGTCTGAACTCGCGGGACGGATCGGTCGCCAGGATGAGCTGATGGCTCCAGCGGAATTCCCGGGCGTGGTCGCCGTCGAGATACGTGAAGGACTCCCGGAGGATCGGCGTCTCGGGAGAGACGACCCCGGCGTTCTCGGTGACGATCTGCGCGCTCGCGGAATGGGCTGCGCAGGTGGTCATCGTGACGATCCAGACCGCGAGGAGGATGCTGCCTCTCATCAGCGCTCCATCACGGCGCCGATGCGCACCATGTGCAGCGCCGCGACGTCGAGCGACGACCACGACTCGATGGCGGCGATCGCCTTCTCGCGCTCGGCTCGCAGCTCCGCGAGCATGAACCGTGCGTCGACCTCGGCACGCCGCGCCATGACGACGTCGGCGAGCAAGGTGCGGCCGGTCGCAAGGCTCGACTCCGCCGTCCGAGCGATCGTCTCGGCGCGCGGCAACAGCGTGCCACGGAGCAGTTCAATCTGTCGCTCCGTGTCGTGCAGCACGACGAGGTCGAGGACGAAGCTCGCCGCGAGGTCACGCGCGTACTTCTCGCGCGCGGCTTCGGCCGCGCGCAACCGGGCCCGCGCTTCGTCGATCCCGGCCTCGATCGCCTCCGCGCGCAGCGGAAGCACCACCATGCCGGCGAGCGTGTTCGAGACGGTCCCCGTGAGATTGAACGAGAGACCGAAGTCGGGGATCCACGCCTGCCGTGCGAGTTCGAGCGCGTCCTCGCGTCCCGCGACCTCGTGCGCGAGCGCCGCGAGCTCGGGGCTGCGCTGCGCCGCGAGCGCGACGAGCTCGTCGTCGTGTGCAGGCAGCGGCCGCGGATCGGGCAACGCGCGCGGCAGCGGGATCGGAACGTCCGCGTCGCGACCGACGCGCGCGTTCATGCGCGCGGCAAGGACCGGGAGCTGGGCGTGCAGGCTCTGCACCACGCTCTGCGCGCGGTCGAGCTCGTCGCGCGCGCGCAACGCGTCCGCTTGCGTCGCTCCGCCGGCGCGCAGGCGCGATTCCCCGTCGGCCGCGACGAGCTCGAGCAGCCGGACCGTCTCCTCCTGCGCGCGGATCTGCTCGCCGTGCAGCGCAAGGTCGAGGTAGAGCGAAGTCACCTCCGCCTGCAGCTTGAACTTGGCAGCCTCGAAGCGCTGGCCGGTGGCGCGCGCTTCCTCGAGGGCGCGCCGTCCGGCCGTTGCGAGCTTCGATGGCAGCGGAAGGTCGCTCATCGGCTCGTTCGAAAGGCCGAGCGTCGTGCGATCCCACGCGGTCATGTGGTCGTCGCTGAAGAGATAGGAGAAGTTGAACGCGGGATTCGGCGGACTCGCCTCCTGCGGGATGCGCTCGATCGCGGCGCGCCACTCCCAGTAACGCGCGCGAAGTTCAGGGTCGGCGTGGAACGCGGTGCGCAGGTAGTCGCGCAGGTCGGGCTCTTGCGGCAGCGGCGGGACCGCCGCGGGCTCGTCGAGTTCGCGCAGCGCGGCCGCGGCGTGCTCGCGCTCCTCGGATTCGCCGACGGGATGGATCGCACAACCCGTCGCGGCAAGAGCAGCGAGCGCGACGAGCCGGAAAGACGGTGTGCCACGAATCCTCATGCGTGGTGCCCTCCGAGCGACGGCAGCTCGAGCTTCGAGACGTCCACCGTGCCCTCCTTCATCACGAACCGCCATTTCCAGATCGCGTAGATGGCCGGGTAGACGAGCAGCTCGAGCGCGAAGCTCGTGACGAGCCCGCCCATGAGCGGGGCGGCGACGCGCTTCATCATGTCGGAGCCGCTGCCGGTCGACCACATCACCGGCACGAGGCCGATGAACGCGCACGCCACCGTCATGAGCTTCGGTCGGATGCGCTTCACCGCGCCGTGCACGATCGCTTCTTCCAGGTCGGCAAACGTCCGCATGCGTCCGGCGCGCGCCTGCTCGTGCCACGCGAGGTCGAGGAAGAGCAGCATGAAGACGCCCGTCTCGGCGTCGAGCCCCATGAGCGCGATCAAGCCGACCCAGACCGCGATCGAGAGGTTGTAGCCGAGCAAGTGCAGCAGCCAGAACGCGCCGATCGCGGAGAAGGGGACCGCGAGCATCACGATCGACGCCTTCAGCGCCGACTTGGTGTTCATGTAGAGCAGCACGAAGATGAGGAAGAAGGTGATCGGCAGGACGACCTTCATCTTCTCGGCGACGCGCAGCATGTTCTCGTACTGGCCGCTCCAGAGCAGCGTCGTGCCGGCGGGGATTGCGAGACGGTCACGCACCGCCGCCTTCGCGCGCGCGACGTAGCCGCCGATGTCGCTGTCGCTCGTGGTGACGTAGACGTAGCCCGCGAGCAGGCCGTTCTCGTTGCGGACCATCGACGGTCCTTCGGAGAGCTCGAGGTCGGCGAGCTCCTCGAGCGGGACCTGCGCGCCGGAGGGGGTGGCCACGAGCACGCGGCGCAGCTCGGGAAGGTCGTCGCGCCGCTCGCGGGCGTAGCGCACGTTGACCGAGTAACGCTCCCGGCCCTCGACGGTCGTCGTCACCGTCTCGCCGCCGATCGCGGACATGATCGCCATGTTCGCGTCGTCGATCGTGAGGCCGTAGCGCGCGAGCCGGTCGCGGCGCAGCTTGAAGTCGAGGAAGTAGCCGCCCGATGTGCGCTCGGCGAAAACGCTCTGCGTGCCCGGGACGCCGTGGATGATCCCCTCGATCTCGACCGCGACCTGCTCGATGCGCGCGAGGTCGTCGCCGAGCACCTTGATGCCGATCGGCGTGCGGACGCCGGTCGTGAGCATGTCGATCCGGTTCTTGATCGGCATCAGCATGCTGTAGGTCGCGCCGGGGAACTGGAGCTTCTGGTAGAGCTCGTCGAGGAGCTCATCCTTGCTCATGTGGTCGGGCCAGAAGGCGCGCAGCGGAGCTTTGGTCCATTCGGGCCAGTCCGAGTACCACCGCGGCTTCGCGCGCCACTGGTTCTGCGGCTTGAGCTGGACGACGGTCTCCATCATCGAGAAGGGGGCCGGGTCGGTGGACGTCTCCGCGCGTCCCGCCTTGCCGTGCACGCGCGTCACTTCGGGGACGCTCATCAGCACCTGATCCATGCGCTGCATCAGGTCCTGCGCCTGCGTCACCGAGATGCCGGGCATCGTGATCGGCATGTAGAGCAGGTCGCCCTCCCACAGCGGCGGCATGAACTCCGAGCCGAGCGAGCGGAACACCGGGATCGTCGTCAGCACGAGCACCACCGCCGCGACGATCGTGCTCTTGCGGTGGCGGACGACGAAGCGGCACGGCTTCTCGTAGAGGCGGAAGAGGATGCGGCTGATGGGATGGCGCTCTTCCGGGTAGTAGCGGCCGACCGTGAGCTGGTTCCAGATCCACGCGAGCGGGCGCGGCCGAAACAACGCGAAGTCCACGCGCGCGAAGAGCATGCGCACCGCCGGATCGAGCGTGATGGCGAGCAGCGCCGCCATCGCCATCGTCAGGTTCTTGGTGTAGGCGAGCGGCTTGAAGAGACGCCCTTCCTGCTCCTCCAGCGCGAAGATCGGCAGGAAGCCGACCGCGATCACGAGCAACGAGAAGAAGACCGACGGCCCGACCTCTTTCAGCGCCGCGAGGCGCACCTCGTGGACGTCACCCTGGCGGCCGCCGGCGATCCAACGTTCGAGCTTCTTGTAGGCGTTCTCGACTTCGACGATGGCGCCGTCGACCAGCACGCCGATCGAGATCGTGATCCCCGAGATCGACATGATGTTGCTCGACACCCCGAGGAAGTACATGGGGATGAACGCGAGCAGGATCGAGATCGGGATCGTGATGATCGGCACGATCGCCGACGGCATGTGCCACAGGAAGATCAGGATCACGATCGAGACGATGACGAGCGCCGTGAGGAGCTCGTGCACGAGCGTGTCGATCGACTCGCCGATCAGGCGCGAGCGGTCGTAGGTCGGCACGATCTCGACGCCTTCGGGCAGCGAGGGGCGCACCTCCTCGATCTTCTGCTTCACGCGCTCGATCACTTTGAGCGCGTTCTCGCCGTGGCGCATGACCACGATGCCGCCGACCGTGTCACCCAGTCCGTCAAGGTCCCCGATCCCACGTCGGATGTCGGGGCCGAGCGACACGCGGCCGAGGTTCTTCACGAGGATCGGCACGCCGGCGCCGTCGTTGCCGACCGAGATCTGCTCGAGTTCAACGACCGAGCGCGCGTAACCGCGGCCGCGCACCATGTACTCGGCACCTGACATCTCGACGAGGCGACCGCCGACGTCCTGATTGCTCGCGCGGATCGCGTCGACGATCTTCCCGATCGGGATCCCGTAGGCGAGCAGCTTCGCCGGGTCGACCTGCACCTGATACTGCTTCTGAAAGCCGCCGAATGCCGCGACCTCCGCAACCCCGGGCACCGTCTGCAGCCAGTAGCGCAGCCGCCAGTCCTGGAGGCTGCGCAGCTCCGCGAGATCGTGCTTGCCGCTGCGATCGACGAGCGCGTACTGGTAGACCCAGCCCACGCCGGTCGCGTCGGGCCCGAGCTCCGTCTGCACTCCCTGCGGCAGCCTCGGCAGGATCTTCGACAAGTATTCGAGCGTCCGGCTGCGCGCCCAATAGATGTCGGTGCCGTCCTGGAAGATTACGTAGACGTAGCTGAAGCCGAAGTCGGAGAAGCCGCGGATCGCCTTCACGCGCGGTGCGCCGAGCAGCGAGGTGACGATCGGATAGGTCACCTGGTCCTCGATGATGTCGGGACTGCGGTCCCAGCGCGAATAGACGATCACCTGCGTGTCGGAGAGGTCGGGGATCGCGTCGAGCGGCACGTGCGTGACGCACCAGACGCCGGCCAGGACCGCGACGACCGCGAAGACGACGACGATCCAGCGGTTGCGCGCGCACCACTCGATGATTCGGGGGATCATGGCGGCCTCAGTGCTTCTCGTGATCGCTGGCCGGCATGCCCTTCATGTCCTTCGCGTGGTCCATTCCCTCCATTCCGGCCATGCCCTGCATCCCGGATCGCAGCGCCGCCTGCAGACGGCTTTCTGAATCGATCAGGAAGTTGGCGCTCGTGACGATGCGCTCGCCTTCCACGAGGCCTTTCAGCACGACCGCGTGGCCGTCGCTGCGATCGCCGAGCACGATCTCGCGCGGCTCGAACTGTCCGTCCTTGGGCTCGACGAAGACGATCTGGCGGGTTCCGGTGTCGAGGATCGCGTCGCCGTCGATCACGAGCTGCACGCCGAGATCGACGAGGATCGTCGCGTCGGCGTACATGCCCGGCTTGAGCGCGCCGTCGTGATTCGGGACGGCGATGCGCGCGCGCACGGTTCGCGTGGTCTCGTTCAACGTCGGATAGAGGAACTCGACGCGACCGCGCAGCGGGTCGCCGCCGGATCCGGCGAGCGCGATGGCGGCCTCGTCGCCGACACGCACGAACGGGATCTCGCTCGCGTAGACGTCGACCACGACCCACACCATCGAGAGGTCGGCGATCTCGAAGAGATCCTTCCCGGGTTCGACTGCGCCACCCTCGACGACGTTGCGCTGCACCACCGTGCCCGCGACGCGCGAGAGGATCGTCGTGAGGCGCTCCGGCTCGTCGCGGCCCTCGAGCACGGCGATCTGCTCGTCGGTGAGATCGAGCAGCCGCAGTCGCTCGCGCGCGCTCGCCACCGTGGGATCGCTCTTGTGCAGCGTCTTCCGCGCGACGAGGTAGCTGCGCTGCGCCTCGTAGAGCTCGGGGCTGTAGACAGAGAGCAGTGGGTCGCCCTTCTTCACCGCGTCGCCGACGGCTCGCACCTCGAGCTTCTCGATCCAGCCCGCGAACTTGAGGTTCACCGCGGCGCGGCGCCTCTCGTCGATCTCGACGCGGCCGACCGCGTGGACGGTCTTCTCGACCTTGCGCCGCGCCACGCTGCCAGTGCGCACTCCGATGAGTTGCCGGCGTTCCTGCGAGAGCGTGATCGTCGCGTGGCCGGCGACGCCGGCCGCCGCCGCCCCGCCCGTCCCCTCCTCGAGAGGGATGAGCTTCATGTTGCAGATCGGGCAGTCGCCCGGATGGTCCGAGCGGTAGCTCGGGTGCATCGGGCAGTACCAGGCGGTCGCGCCCTCTGCGGTCGGCGCGGCTTCGGATGCGCCAGTGGGTCGCATCGACGTCGAAGCGTCGAGATGCACGAGGCCGCTGCGGTTCACGAGCAGGACGAGTTCGGAGTGCCAGTGGACGCCGGCGGCGACGCCGGCGGCGGCCGTGATCGTGCAGGCCGCAAGGATGGCGGTGGTTCGGGCCATGGTTTTCGTTCCTCGTCTTCTCGGAAGGTGGCCGCGGAACGATCGCGTCATCGCACCGCGGGCCGCGCCGTCGTGGCGCAAGGCGGAAGGTCACGGGTGCGCGGAGGCGTCGCGCGCCGGGCCGACTCGAGGCCGGGTCGTGAGGAGTCCCGCGCTAGAGACGAAGAGGCAGGGCGGACTCGAAGAGAGGAATCGTCGAGATTCGCCAGCGCCCGGGAACGAGCGAAGGCCGGACGACCGGTTCCGGCGCCAGGAGCGCGGGCGAGCCGTCGATGCCGAAGTCGTGGCTCGGCGCCGAGGTCGCGGCGCCCGCGAGCTTCCCGTCGTGCGTCGAGGACTCGCGCGCGACGCGATCCCACACCGGGACATGCAGGAAGCAGTCACGCTCGTTCGCCGACGCCGTCGTGACCGGGGCGTCCGATCGATCGCGAGTCCTCGAGCAGGTCTCCTCGCAGGTCGAGCACGCCGCCGGCGCGCCGTCTCCGTGGAAGAGCTGGCAGAGGCAGACCGTGATCCCGTCCGGCAGGACGAGCGCCGGAAGCATGAACGCGAAGAGCAGTGTTCGCAGCGGCGTCATGGTCGATCGATACGGAGATCGTCCGAAAGAGGTGGAGACTCTAGCCGCAAGGTCGATGCCTGCGCGGGCCGGCGGTTTCGCCTCTGGGTGTCCCGTCGTGCGAACCCCGGCTTTCCTTCCGCTTCATCCGGCGTCGATATCATCCCGCGCCCTCTCGCGGCCGGGCGTGCCGGCCGAACCGGAGTCGTCCCGTGTCCGAGGCTGCCGCCCAGCGACCACTGCCCGCGAAGATCGACCTCTCCGATCCGAGGTACTTCCTCAATCGGGAGCTGTCGCTGCTGGAATTCCAGCAGCGGGTGCTCGATCTTTCCCTCGACGCGGCGGTGCCGCTCCTCGAGCGGCTGCGCTTCCTCACGATCTCCTGCAGCAACCTCGACGAGTTCTTCGAGATCCGCGAGGCGGGCGTCCGCGAGCAGCTCACGCAGGGCGTCGCGCGCGAGGGCGCCGACGGCCTCTCGCCGAGCGAGCTGCTGCGCCGCATCGGGACGGCCGCGCAGACGCTCGTCGCCGAGCAGTACCGCGTGCTGAACGACGTGCTCCTGCCCGAGCTCGAGAAGGAGGGCGTCCGCATCCTGAAGGAGGGCGCCTGGAGCAAGGCGCAGCGCGACTGGGCGCGCGCCCACTTCCACAAGGAGGTGCTGCCGGTGCTGACGCCGGTCGGGCTCGACCCGGCGCACCCGTTCCCGCGCATCCTCAACAAGTCGCTCAACCTGATCCTGCGGCTGGAGGGCGCCGACGCCTTCGGGCGAAGCGCGCGGATCGCGGTCGTGCAGGCGCCGCGCTCGCTGCCGCGGCTGATCCGATTGCCGCAGGGCGTCGCGGAGAAGCCGTTCGAGTTCGTGCTGCTCTCGTCGCTGATCCAGGCGCACGTCGCCGAGCTCTTCCCCGGCATGAAGGTGACGAGCTGCCACGAGTTCCGCGTCACGCGCGACTCCGATCTCTGGGTGGACGAGGAAGAGGTCGATGACCTGATGGCGGCGCTCAAAGGCGAGCTCACGCGCCGCAACTTCGGGATCGCCGTGCGGCTCGAGGTCACCGCCGCCTGCCCGCCGGAGACGATCGGCTTCTTGCTCGAGCAGTTCCGCCTGTCGATCGAGTCGGTCTACCGCGTGAACGGCCCGGTGAACCTCCATCGGCTCGGCGCGCTCTACGAGGCGGTCGACCGGCCCGACCTCAAGTACCCGCCCTTCGCCGCGAGCGTGCCGGCGCGACTCCAGCGCAACCCCGACGTCTTCGACGCGATTCGCGCGGGCGACCTGCTGCTGCACCATCCCTTCGACTCGTTCACGCCGGTCGTCGACTTCGCCATGCAGGCGGCGAGCGACCCCGACGTGCTGGCGATCAAGCAGACGCTCTACCGCACCGGCGACGACTCGCCGCTCGCGGACGCGCTGCTCAGGGCGGCGCGCACCGGCAAGGAGGTGACGGCCGTCGTCGAGCTGCGCGCGCGCTTCGACGAGGCGGCCAACATCGATCTCGCCACCAAGCTGCAGGACGCGGGCGCGCGCGTCGTCTACGGGATCGTCGGATACAAGACCCACGCGAAGGTGACGCTCGTGGTGCGGCGCGAGGGCGAGAAGCTGCGCCGCTACGTCCACCTCGGCACCGGCAACTACCACACGCGCACCGCACGCGCCTACACCGACTGGAGCCTGCTCACCGCCAACGAGGAGCTCGCCGAGGACGTGCACCTGCTGTTCCAGCAGCTCACCGGACTCGGCAAGGTGGCGAAGCTGAAGCAGCTCGTGCAGTCGCCCTTCACGCTGCACGAGAAGATGCTGGCGCTGATCGGGCGGGAATCGGAAGAGGCGCGAGCCGGCCGGCCCGCCGCGATCCAGGCCAAGATGAACGCGCTCACCGAGCCGACGATCATCCAGGCGCTCTACAAGGCGTCGCAGGCCGGCGTGCAGATCGACCTCGTCGTGCGCGGCATGTGCTGCCTCAAGCCCGGCATCCCCGGCGTCTCCGAGAACGTCCGCGTCCGCTCGATCGTCGGCCGCTTCCTCGAGCACAGCCGCGTCTTCTTCTTCCACGCCGCCGGCGAGGAGCTCACCTTCCTCTCGAGCGCCGACTGGATGGAGCGCAACCTGGAGCGCCGCGTCGAGACCTGCTTCCCCGTGCTCGACAAGCCGCTGCGGCAGCGCGTCGTGAAGGAAGGGCTGCGCACCTACCTCGACGACAACACCAACGCCTGGGAGCTCAAGCCCGACGGCGCCTGGGAGCGCGGCAATCCCGGCCGCGCGAAGCCCCGCCCCGCGCAGACCGTGCTGCTCGAGAAGGACGTGGGCTGACCGTCAGTCGAGCTCGAGCACGAACTCGCGCCACGAGAGCGCACGGACGCCGGGAGCGACGGCTCGGATCCCGGCCGCGTGCGAGGCCGATTCGTGGACGAGCACCAGATCGAGCTTCGTCCCGCGCGGCCGCCGGCGCCGGGCCGCGTCCCTCAGGCGCAGCATGGGAGCCGCCATCGCCGGCGTGACCGTGCGAGACGCCTTGCACTCGACGAAGGCCAGCGAGCTCGCGCGGCCTGGGACGACGAAGTCGACCTCGAGGCCCTGCTCGTCGCGGAAGTGGTAGAGCTCGCGTCGCCGGCCGTGATTCACCTGCGCCTTGACGATCTCCGCCGCGACGAAGCCTTCGAAGAGTGCGCCGGCGAAGGGTGACCGCGCCAGCTCCGATGGAGTGTCGATGCCGAGAAGGTGGCAGGCGAGGCCCGAATCGGCGAAGTAGACCTTCGGCGACTTGATGAGCCGCTTGCCGAAGTGGTCGAAGAAGGGCGGCACGATCAGGATCTGCGCCGTCGTCTCGAGCACGCCAAGCCACTGCGTGATCGTGGGCACGCTGACCCCGAGCGGCGCGGCAAGGTCGGTCTTGTTGAGCACCTGCCCGTGCCGGCTGGCCAGCAGCGCGAGGAAGCGGCGAAACGTCGCGAGGTCCTTCACCGCGGTGACCGTCCGGACGTCGCGCTCCAGATAGGTCTGCAGGTAGGACGAGAACCACAGCCGGGCGCTCGCGGTGTGGGCGACGGCTTCCGGGTAGCCGCCGCGCAGAAGCGTGACCTTCGGCGACTCCCGCACCGAAAGCGGATAGAGCTGCAGCACGGCCGCGCGGCCCGCCATCGACTCCGTGACGCCGCGCATGAGCGGCGCGTCATGAGAGCCGGTGAGCAGCCATTCGCCGACGCGGCGCGGCTGACGGTCGATCCGGGCGCGCACGTGCGCGAGGACCTCGGGCACGTGCTGCACCTCGTCGAGGATCGCGGGCGTGGTCACGCCATCGAGGAATCCGTGCGGATCGGCGCGCAGACGCGCCACGACGTCGGGATCCTCGAGCAGGTAGTAGTTCGCCTTGGGGAAGAGGTGGCGAAGGAGCCAGGTCTTGCCGGCCCGGCGCGGTCCGGTCAGGACGACCGCCGGAAAGCGGCGCGTCGCCTCGAGGACCTGGGTTTCGAGCTCACGTCGCACGGTTCGCATGGGACGTGAGATTTCTAAACTACGACTTTAGATTTCTCGATCCTCCCCTGCGGCCGCCGCAGGGCGGGAGCCCCTACCGCCCCTTCGGCAGCGCCGGCAGATCGCAGCCGACGGCCTTCGTGCGCGAGGTCGGGACGCTCTTCCCCGCGAGCACGGCGTCGAGGGCGAGGCGCAGGTCGCGGCGGGTGGGAGCGGGCTTCTTCTTCCGGAGGTCGCCCCACTGGTCGTCGATTCGGCCGCGGTAGGCGAGCTTCCCGCCGGCGGTCACGAGCGCGACTTCGGGCGTGATGGTGATCTCGAGCTTCCTCGCCAGCTCGTGTTTGGAGTCGAGCAGGACGGGGCTCGTGTAGCCGTACTCCTTGGCGTGTGTCGCCGCGGCCTCGGCCGTCGTGCCGGGATCGACGTGGACCACGTAGAACTGCACGTGCTTGCCGGCGTAGTCCGTCGCGATGGCGTTGAGCTCGGGCGCGTAGGCGTTGGAGATCGGGCAGTCGGGCGTGACGAAGACGAGGACGTTCGCCTTCTCGTCGCGCGGATCGAGCGGCCAGCGCTCTGCGCCGCCGAGGTCGCGGAACATCGGGCCGCTGCCCGGCTTCGCCTGCGGCGTCGCATCCGGAGCGGGCGCCTCGCCCTTGAGCGCCGCGATCTCGCTCTTGTCGACGTCGCCGTCGCCGTTGGTGTCGAGCCGGCCGACGAGCGGCCGCATCTGCGGCGGGATCTCGTCCTTCGAGACGATGCCGTCCTTGTTCACGTCGAGCTGGAGCAGCCGGTCGGCCACGCCGTCGAGTAGCCCGCCGAGTCCCGCGCCGCCGGCGGCCTTGCGGGCGCCGCGCGCCATCGACGCGATGCGGTGCTGCCGGATCGCCGCTTGCAGCGCTCCCGCGTCCGACTCGCGCCTGGGGACGGCGAGCAGCGAGACGCTGCCCATCTCGTCGGTCGACTCCTCGCCCCATCGGATCCGCTGCGGCGGGTCGTACGGGTTGTTCTTGTTGTTGGAGGAGTTGTCGTAGGTCAGCTCGACGTCGACCTTCGTCCCGGCCGGGAGCTCGAGCGGCGCGAGGTACTGGTACTGGTTCTGCCAGTCGAAGTCCCAGCGATCGATCCAGAAGACCGACTCGCGTTCCTGCGACTTCGGCCGGGTGATCCAGAGCTGCATCTGGGTGCAGATCAGGTGGGCGTGGCCGCCGATCACGACTCCTTCGGCGTCGACCGGCAGCTCGAAGGAGTCGCGCAGCTTGAAGTCCTCCTCGCCCGCCGGGATGTCGAGGCCGGCGCTCACGCCGAAGAGCGGCGGGAGCTGGAGGTTCACCATCGTCCGCGCCGACGGCTTGTCGGCGAAGTGGAGCCCGAGCACCGTCTGCTCGGTCTCCGCCTTTCCGGTCGGATGGAAATGGCTCTGCAGGACGAAGTCGGCGCCCTTGGGGACGCGGCGCGCGAGGCCCATCGGCAGGTGGCGGGGCATGCCGCCGACCGCCCAGCCGCCGAGCCCGGCGGTGTCGGCGCCGAGCAGCTGGTTCTCGCCGCCGCCCACCATCCGCCGGAAGCCGGGCCGTCCGTCCTCGCCGTCGATCCGGCGCGCCTCGCCCGTCTCGTCGAGGAAGAAGAGGACGTGGTGGAGCACCGAGCGCGCGCTCGGCCGCACCTCGATCGCGGTGAGCCAGCGGTCCTCCTTGAAGCCGAGCGGGATCACGAAGTTGCGGTAGATGTCGGGGCCGCCCGCCGGCACCGCGAAGCCCTTCGGCATCTTCACCACGACGTCGGGCTCGCCGAGCTGCCAGCCTTCGACGAACCTCGGAAGCGGCGGCGTCTTCTTCTCGTCGCCTTCCGGCGCGCCCGCCTCGACCCACGCATGGATCGTGTCGATCTCCTTGGCGCTGAGCGCGAGCTCGTCGGCGAACTCGCCGTGCCCTTCGACCGGATGCCACGGCGGCATGATCCGGCGCGAGACGACGCGGTCGATCATCTTCGCCCGCTTCTGGACGTCCTCGTACGCGAGCAGCGGGAACGGCCCGACCTCGCCGGGGCGATGGCACGACGAGCAGTTCTGGAAGATGATCGGCGCGATCTGCTCGGCGAAGGTCGGCGCAGCGCCGTCTCCGGCGACGGACGGCGTCCGCGCGGCGAGCAGGCAGACGGCGGCGATCGGCGCGACGACCGCGGCGATCCGGGTCCGATTCCACATGGGTTGCACTCCTGCGGCGGGGCGTTGCCGTGGGCATCGACCATCTTGCCACGAGCGGTCCGCCCGCGCGTCAGGGGCGGCCGGCTCCCGCCGCGACGCGGCCCCGCCCGACGATGCCGTTGTAACCCTTTGCGACCTCGATCGATGCGAGGCCCGCCTCCTCGAACCAGCCGCGCACGTCCTCGATCGACTGCGGATGGTCGTGCCGGGCGGTGAGCTGATCCACGAGCTGCATCACCGCCCACTCGCGCTCGAAGCGCGGCGTCACCGTCAGCCCTGCGCGGCGGAAGTAGTCGCGGATCAGGAAGAGGTAGTGCGCCCAGTGGCGCGCGGTGCTGCCGGGGATCCGCCAGAGCGTGGTGACGATCGGCCACGACACGGCGACCCACGCGCGGCAGAGCGCGTGGACGAGCGCCGGCGGCATCCGTCGCGTCAGCCAGCGGAGTCGGTAGTAGGAGCCCCACCATCGAAGGAGCGAGGGGCTGCGGTAGCAGTCGATGGCGAGCTCGCCGCCCGGCCGCACGAGCGGCACGAGGCTTCGGAACGACTCGCTCGGATCGGGCGTGTGCTGGAGCACGCCGAAGCAGAAGAGGCGATCGAATCCGGCCGGCCGCAGCGGCGGAGCGCGCACGTCGGCCTGGACGACGAGCAGGTTCTCGCGGCTCCCGTTCTCGCGCAGGTTCACGTCGACCGCGCTCGAGAGATCGAAGGAGACGACGGTCGCGCCGGTCGAGCAGGCGATCTCGGTGAAGGCGCCCGGGCCGCAGCCCGCTTCCACGATCGTCTGACCGTTGAGTCTCTGCGGCCATCCGCTCGCCGCGAAGAAGCGCGCCTTGTAGAGACCGAGCCCGTTGTGGCGGTCGTAGACCGTGGTTGGGAAGCGGTCCCACTGCCGGCCGAAGCTCTTCGCGTAGTTGTCCGCCGGCACGAACCGCGGGATCGAGCGCACGATCGGCCAGCTCGCGCCGCATCCGGCGCAGCCGAGCGTCCCCTCCGCGACCCGCGCCCCGTCCATGCTCCGCGCCGGCGCGAGCTCGAGCGACGCTTTGCATCGCGGGCAGGCCAGAAAGCGGAGCTGCTCGGGTCGCAGGACTTGGAACCCCACGCGACGACTTCTGCCGGCTTCATCGGAGCGAGCGGCGAGCGGCGAGTTGTACCATCCGGCCGCGATGAAGCTCCGCAAGGTCGCGGCCGAGGAGCCGTTCGTGCTGACCGCGATGGTGTCGCTCGTCGCGGCGGCGATCTGGCTCAACGTGCGGCACGGGCTGCTGCGGAACTTCTTCTACTCGACGGAGATGCTGGCGCTGACGCACGTGGTGACGCTCGGCTTCGCCAGCTCGATCGTGCAGGGGGTGATGCAGCGGCTCGCGCCGCGCTCGTTTCGGATCGAGGTCGGGTCAAGGCGGCTCGCGTTCGTGCAGTGCGGGCTCTACCTGGTCGGCGCGAGCGGGATGGTGGTCCACTTCGCGCGCGAGCGGTGGACGGGGCTTGCCTGGGCGGCGCTGCTCGTGCTGCTCGCGGCGCTGCTGCTCGCGTGGAACTTCCGCGCGCTGTTCGGCGTGGCGTGGCGCGGCGAATGGGGCGCGCGCTGGGTCGCCGCGTCGCTCGCGCACTTCGTCGTCGCGGCGTTCCTCGGGACGGCCTTCGCGATGCTTCGGGTCTACGGCGTCGGCGGGTCGATGTGGACGGCGCCGCTGCTCGATCGGCTCGGGGCGCACGCGCACGTCGCGCTGCTCGGCTGGATCGGCGGCGCGATCTTCGGCTACCAGCTGAAGCTCCTGCCGGCGACGCGCGCCTCGCCGCGATGCGAGGCGCTGCGTTTCGCGCTCGTGCAGGGCGGGCTGGTCGGACTCGTCGCCTGCCTGCTCGCGGCGTCGAGCGTGGCGAGCTGGTTCGCCGCGGCGATCGCCGCCGGCGTCGCGCTGCGCAGCGTCCCGGCGATCACGCGGATCGGCCGGAACCTCCCCGGCTTGTGGGAGACGGTCGCCCACGGACTGCTGCTGCTGCTCGCCGGAGTCGGCGTCGCGCTCGTGTTCGGCTGGCCCGACGCGCAGTCGCCGCGGCGCTACTCGCTCGAGCTCGCCTACGGCTTCGTCGCCCTCTTCGGCTGGGTGCTGCTCACGGTCATGGGCACCTCGTGGAAGCTCTTCTCGACGTGGGTCTGGGAGGAGCGCTTCCTGCCGGAGAAAGGCGTGAAGCCGATCCCGCCGGTCTGCCAGCTCCCGAGCAAGCTGCTGCGCGATTCGAGCGGCGCCTGCCTCACCGTCGGCGCGCTCGGCGTCGCCGCCTGCATCGTGGTCGAGTCGGAATCGTCGCCGCTGCGATTCTTCCTCGCGCTCCACCTGCTCGGCGTGCTCTGCTTCGTCGCCAACTTCGTCCGCATCGCGCGTTGGGAGCTGCTGCAGCTCGAGTACCGGCCGCCCGTCAGGTCTTCCTGAACCGCCTCAACATCCTCGGCGGCAGGAGCCAGACGAGACGGCCGGCGGCGCGCCCTGAATCTGGAAGCTCGATGCAGGCGGCGGCGGCCTTGCCGAGGCTCGTGACGAAACGACCCGAGGCGCCGCACGCGAGCGCGACGACGCGGTCGAGATTCGGTGCGTGGCCGACGGCGACGACGGAGCGGGCGCGGAGCCGGCGCAGCTCATCGAAGAGAAGTTGCGGGTCGGCTTCCGGCACGAGCGCGTCAGTCACGACGAGCTCGGATCGCCGCGGACGCAGCCGCGCGGCGACGAGCTCGGCCGTCTCGCGGGCGCGCACGAGGCCGCTGTGGAGGACGACGTCGGGCCGCACGCCGAGCTCTCGCAGCGCCGCCGCGGCGGCGCGGACGCGCCGTGTGCCTTTCGTCGTGAGCCGCCGGTCGGCGTCGAGCGGCCCGAGGCCGGCGGCGCGAGGCTTCACGGTCGCTCGCTCCTCGGCGATCCCGTGCCGAATCAGCACCAGCTTCATCGAACGCTCCATCGATCTCGCGATCTCGCGTCGGAGCCCGGCGCGCGATGCACCCGCTCTCTCTTCCTTCCGCCATGTGATATGCCTTCCGCCCGGCGTTGGGGAGCGCGAGCAGGGGAGCGCGCCATGCATCGTTCTTCCGGCGCTGCGCCGGCCGACGCCGCGCACGGCGGCGCCGCCAAGCTGGACCACGCCGCGCCGCCCTCCTCGCCGGCCCGCCGCCGGGTCATCGCGGCCTTCGAGGCGGCGATCGACGACGCGCTCGCCGCTGCCGCGCGCGTCGAGTCCGATCCGATCCGCTCGGTCCACGCCTTCCGCCGCGCCGCGCGCCGCGCCCACGCGATCCTCGCCGTCGTCGCGAGCGAGGTCTCGACGCCCGCGCGCCTCGAGATCGGCTCGGCGCTGCGATCGGCGATCCGCGACACCTCCACGATGCGCGACCGCGACGTGCTCCCCTCCACGCTCGCGTCGCTGCCGCTGCGCCACGGGACGGAGGAGGCGCGCGCCGAGCTCGAGGCCGCGCTGCTCGCCGGACGAGCAAGGAAGCGCCGGCCGCTCTCACGCGTGCGTCGACTCGCCGTCGCGGCCGCGCGGCTCGGGCTGCTGCCCGAGCGATTCGATGCGGCGCTCGCCGCCGAGCTTGAGGCGATCGCGATCGGCGAAGGCGTCGCGCGGCTCGCGCGGCGGGCCAGGAGCGCCGTGAAGTCGGCGCTCGACGATGACGGCGGGCGCGACGCGATCGTCGCCGCCCATCGCGCGCGCAAGCGCGTCCGGCGGCTCGCCGCGTCGATCGACGCGCTGCTTGGCGCCGGCTCGCGCATGGCGCGACGCGCGCGCGAGCTCGCGCGCCTCTCGATGCGGATCGGCAAGACGCTCGACCTCGAGCGGCTCGCGTCATTCGCGCGCGCGCGCGCGCGCGGCACCGTGCAGGACGACGCGGCGCACGCGCGGCTGCTCGAGCAGCTCGATCGCCGCCCGCGACGGCGGCGCCTCGACCTCTTCACGCGCGCGGCGCGGCTCCTCGAGCGGCGGCGCTGGAAGCCGGAGCGGCTCTCCCGGCCCGTCGAATCGACGTGAGGCGAGGTCAAGCGGTGCGGGCCGCGCTGCTCGTCGCGGCGACGCTGCTCGGCCTCGCCGCGATCGAGGATTCGCCCTTCGAGCAGTCGCTCGAGCGCGGGCGACGTGCGCTCTCGACCGGCAGCCTCGACGCGGCGCGCGTCGAGATGGAGCGGGCGCTCGAGCGCGACCCGAAGTCGGCCGAGGCGTGGGAGCTGCGCGCGCAGATCGCCGCCGCGGCGAGCGACCTCGACGACCAGCTCTTCTCGCTCCACCGCCGCTTCGCGCTGCGCGTCGCGCAGGAGGCGCGCAAGGGCGAGCTCGACGAGCTGCGAAAAGAGCTCGAATCGCTCGACGCCGTCGCGGCCGACTTGCTCGACCTCAAGGGCGCCTACGTCGAGCGCCTGGCGCCGCTCGCCGAGAGCTACGAGAAGGAGAAGCGGCCGCACTCGGCGATCCGCGTCCACCAGCAGATCCTCGCGCTCGATCCGGAGCGCGAGGAGAGCAGGGCGGCGATCGAGCGCATCTCGGCCGCGCCCGACCCGAGCCTCGCCGAGACGGCCAAGGCGAAGGACCTCTTCGAGGGCGTCAGCGACGAGTGGATGCGGAAGTTCGACGCCGACCACGCGACGTGGGACAAGTGCGGCCTGCTCGAGCGCCCGAACTACGTGACGAAGACCGACGCCGGCTACGCGGTCCTGGTGCGCGCCGCCGAGGCGATGGACCAGATGAACGGCTTCTATCGCGAGTTCTTCCACTACGGGACCGAGGACGACGGCAAGAGCGTGCCGCGCATCGAGCTGCATATTTTCAAGACGCGCGACGAGTACCTGAAGCTCGGCATCGGTCCGCCGGTCGAGTGGTCGGGCGGCCACTTCACCGGCAGCGCGGTCGAGACCTACGTCGGGCAGGGCGGCTTCGAGGAGACGGTGACCACGCTCTTCCACGAAGCGGCGCACCAGTTCGTGTCGCTGGCGACGAGCGCCGTCGGCTGGCTCAACGAGGGGCTCGCCTCGTTCTTCGAGGGGTCGCGCATCCTCGCCAACGGCACGGTGCTGATGAACCTGCCGGCGAACCACCGCCTCTTCCCGCTCGCGCAGCGGATGGAAGAGGGCTGGATGTCGGGCCCGAACGACGGCGTCGATTCCCAGGGGCCGGCGAACTCGAGCGCCGAGCCGCGCACCGCGCCCACCTTCCGGATCGTCCTCGAGAACCAGTACGCCTGGGGCCCGCCGTGGTATGCGCCGACGTGGGGCGTCGTCTACTTCCTCTGCAACTTCCAGGATCCGGTCGACGGCCGCTTCGTCTACCGCGCCGCCTTCCGCGAGTTCATCGACAAGTCGGGCGGCCGGTCGGGCGAGGGCGCGGTCGAGAACTTCGAGAAGGTCGTGCTCGGCAATCCGCAGACGCCGACCAAGGGCGTCGACTTCTCCAAGGCCGACGCGCCGATCCGGCTGGTGAAGACGGTCGACGAGCTCGACCAGGTCTGGAAGGAGTACGTCCTCGCGCTGCGCGACGAGCAGACCGGCAAGAGCGCGCCCGACCGTCCCTGCCTCGAATGGGCCCGCCACGCGCTGACGCGCAAGGACTTCGACGTCGCCAAGGAGCACTTCGAGAAGGGGCTCGTCGCCGACCCCGACCACGTCGACCTGCTGGTCGAGTTCGCGAAGTTCCTGCAGAGCCGCGGCAGGAACGGCGACCGCGCGGCGAAGCTCGCGCTGCGCGCGCTCCAGGTCCTCGAGTCGCCGGCGCTCGCGGGCAAGGTCGACGCGGCGCGCGTGAAGGAGGTCGACAAGCTGCTCGCGGCGCTCGATCCCAGGCGCCGCACGCTCGAGCGCGTCCTCGACCAGCTCGAGGCCTCGGCCAAGGGCATCGCCGAGCGCTACCTCGCCGCCGGCCGCCCGATGATGGCGATGGAGGTGAGCTACAAGCTCGGAACGGATCTGCAGATGCCGTCGCTCTTCGCCATCTTCGAGACGGCGGCCAGGAAGTCGGGCCGCTCGCTCGCGCTGTGGCAGCTCGCCTACAACGAGAAGAACCTCGCCGGCTGGGTCGACGCCGGCAACGAGGCGTTCCACGCGAGCGGGCCGGAGATCGGCTCGAAGTTCGGCGACGCGACCGAAGGGAAGTACGACTACCAGTTCCTCATCTACGACACCGTCACGTCGGGCGACTTCTCGCTCGAGGCCGAGCTGCTCGCCGAGAACAACGTGCTCTCGTTCGCGGGGCTGGTCTTCGGCAAGAAGGCGGCCTCGACCTTCCACGCGCTGATCTACTACCCCGGCCGCGCCGCCGACGAGCGCTACAAGGTCGACGGGCGCCAGGCCGCCGTCGATCTGACGAGCTTCTACGGGTACAGCGAGTTCAAGCTCTGGCGCCACAACGTGCTGCCCGGCACGCAGTCGGGCTGGCACAAGCTGCGGTTGGACATCGTGGGGCTCACGGCCGACGTCTGGTGCGACGGCGAGCTCGTCGTCTCGCAGGACTTCCCGAGCCTCGACGTGTTGCGCGGCAGCTTCGGCCTGATCACCGGGCCGGGCCAGGCGCGCTGGCGAAACGTGCGCTACCTCGCGCGCAGCTCGCGCGATCCTGGCGCCGCCATCGAGCGCGAGCTCACGATGCAGCGGCTGAAGGAGGAGGCGCTGCGCGCCGGCCGGCCGATCGGCTCGAGCTTCGTCGGCCTCGTGCCGCCCTTCCCCTCCGCGGTGAACTGGGTGACCGAGCCGCGCGAGAGCTTCGAGGAGGCGGGCTCGGTCCCGCAGCTCCTGGTTTTCTTCTCGATCCAGCAGAACGACAAGCTGCCGATCCACGGCTGGCTCGCCGAGATCGTGAAGAAGCACGAGGACGTCGGGCTGCGCGCGATCGGCATCGCCTCGCCCGACGACGAGGGGCTCGCCGACTACCTGGCGAAGCACCCCTTCCCCGGCGCGGCCGGCTTCGACCTGCGCCCGGGCGGCCGCCAGAGCTACGGCGCGACGTTCGAGCAGTACTTCATTCCGCGCTTCCAGCTCCCGCGCGTGCTGCTGATCGACGTCGACCAGCGCGTGGCATGGGAGGGCGACCCGGGCTTCGAGATGAGCAAGCCGTGGGCGCCCGGCGCCGAGAGCTACCTCGACGCGCCGCTGCAGGAGCTGATCGCCAAGCGCCACCTGCGCGAGCTCAGGCCGTGGCTCAAGGCGTGGGACGAGGGCGGCGAACTCGCCTTCCGCGACGGCGACCTCGCCAAGGCGTTGCCGGCGCTGAAGCAGGCCGAGGCGCTGAACGGCGCGCTCGAGCCCACGGTGCTCGACGTCCAGCAGAAAGTGAAGATCCTGCGCGCGGCGCTCGCCGGCATCGAAGCGACCGCGATGCAGCTCGAGCGCTCCGGCGCCGAGCAGGCGCTGCCGACGCTCTTCCAGTGGGCGGAGCTCCTCGGCCAGCCGCTGCAGGACGACGTGAAGAAGAGCGCCTCTCGGACGGCGGAGTCGCTCGAGTCGCCGAAGTCGAAGGAAGCCCGCGCCTTCGCGGAGCTCGTCGAGCGCGGCCGCAGGCTCGCGAAGGACGTGCTCGGCAAGGACGGCGTCGCGGCGGCGCAGCCCTTCGTCACCGAGCTCGAGTCGGGGCCGGCGCCCTTCGCGCCGCTCTACGCGGACCGCCTGAACGCGCTCCTCGCCACCGGCAACCCGGCGCTCGTCGCCCGGCTCCTCGAGACCGCCGACACCGCGATCCCCGCTCGCTGGCTCGCGCGCGTATTCTTCCGGTGGTAGGCGGAGGGGGATTTCGAGGGGGTGACCATGGCCCGCTTCG